>OCAO01000115.1_pt1 | contig 62949 bp, 58 predicted proteins | sample 1477151 | NCBI WGS metagenome assembly OCAO01 (sample SAMEA2580298, study PRJEB22360) | human gut metagenome | biome: human gut; feature: human-associated habitat; material: faeces | place: Denmark | collected 2008/2010 | reverse complement strand
GGTATGCACGGTGGTGTGAGAGGACGGGAGTTAATCACTCCCTCCTACTCGATTGGTATATCAGATTTTTATACAGGAACAGCCATTCCTGAGGCAGGAATCTGCTGATTTACAGCGGATAGATATTCAGCCGCTTTATCTTACCGTTCTCGTCCGTTTCGGATAAGAATGCGGTAACCGGTACAACGTGGTCGTGGTATGTGATAAAGTACCAGACGGTATTGTCTCCCACGTATTTGACACTGTGAATCGGAAATGGCCCGCCGTTGAACCCGAATTTGTGGTGGAACATCATTTCCACAGCCATCTTTCCTTCCAGATGAATAGTGTCCATACCAGCCTTTATGACGGACGAATCGTGAAGGACACCGTATTCATTAAATAAATCGGCCAGTGCTGCTTCGTCGCCCTTTTTCATGCATTCAATATACTGCTCTAATATTGTCATCACATTTTCCTCCTTATCTAAATCTGCTCTGAACGAAGAAGGGCGTCAATGCCGCCGTCAACGAACAGTATGACTCCGTTGATTCCGCTTGCCAGCGGTGAAGCCAGGAATACGATTCCATTGGCGATCTCCTGGGCGTCTAAGAATTCCCTGCGCCCGTAACGCGTCGGTATCGGAATTAATAAGGCGGCTTCCATCTGGGCGTCTGTCATACCCTGTGTCATCGGTGTGGTCGTGTTGCCGGGGGCCACGGAGTTGATTCTCAGTCCGTCTACGGCCCAGGAAGGAGATATCCGGCGTACCCAGCGGGCAAGTGCATGTTTGGAGGAACTGTAGCAGGAAGGGGTCTGATTTCTGGGGATATCTTCCGCCAGTTCCAGGATTCTGTCTTCGTCCATGACGTTGGAGAGCATATCAACCCAGTCCATACGTACCGTCATGTTGGTGATGGAGTTGGAGGAGGTGATGACACAGTTCCCGCGTTTCTTCTTTAGTAATGGTCTTAACCCTTCCGCTAACTGAATGCTGGCGAAAAAGTTTAAGGCAAATATCATCTTGGGTGGTGCGGTGGGACCGACACCCGCATTGCAGATCAGAACATCAATGCCGTCAGGATATTTCTCAAAAACTGCTTCGATGGCTCCCTGGCGTCCTTCTTTCGTCGATAAATCAGCCAGGTAGTCTCCGCCCTTATAATCGATGTTAAATACCTCATGGCCCTGATCCAGTAATGTCTTTCGTACTGCTGCTCCGATTCCGGTTGTTCCGCCGGTAATTACATATGTACTCACTGTTCTTACCTCTCTTTCTTCCATCTGTTTCCATTACACAATTAAATAATAGTAATTATTATTAACTTATGAAAACAGCATACCACGTAATAAATTGATTGTCAATTAAAATAAAAAATTCACAATCTATTATTAAAAAATGAGAAAATTGGTATTGTTGTTGCACAAAAATGGTGGTAAACTGGGACTATAAAAAAGCCCGCAGAAGAAAAGCGGTGAGAGAGAGGAGACGAAACATGGCGAGATTTCAGTGTGGTGTGTGTGGATTTGTTTATGATGAGGAAAAAGAAGGAATGCCTTTGGAAAATCTGAAACAGTGCCCGGTGTGCAGACAGCCGGCCACCGTGTTTGTTCCGTTAAAGGAAGCAGAAGAGGAAGCTGTACTTACGAAAGAGGCGTCCGCATCTGTCGAATCCCTTAACGTCGATGAAGATGGACCAGGAGGTCTGGAATATGATCCCAAATATGCAAGACAGGACAGTTCCTGCCGTTATATGAAGGAGATCCATGAGATGGCGGTGAGCGGGAAGACCATCATCGACGCCATGGGCACGAAGATGGCCATGCCAAACTGGGATGAGATTCTGATTCTCGGTGCGCAGCTGAATCCGCCGCCTCTTATGGAGCATGACCCGGTAAACATCACCACGGTGATTGGCAAACACGCAAAAAAGCCCATGGTACTGGACGGGCCGGTCTACATATCCCACATGTCCTTTGGAGCGATGTCGAAGGAGATGAAGGTGGCGCTGGCAGAGGGAAGTGCCATGGCCAGGACAGCCATGTGCAGCGGCGAAGGCGGAATTCTGCCGGAGGAGAAGGCAGCGGCATACCGGTATATATTTGAGTATGTTCCCAATAAATACAGTGTGACGCCTGAGAACCTGCAGGAAGCTGATGCGATTGAGATTAAGATCGGCCAGGGAACGAAGCCGGGGATGGGCGGACATCTCCCGGGAGAAAAGGTAACTCCGGAGATCGCAGCGATCCGTAATAAACCGCTTGGACAGGATGTAATCAGCCCTTCCAAATTTGAAGATATACGCAGTAAAGAGGATTTGAGGGATCTTGTAACCCAGCTGCGTCTTGCATCTGATGGACGCCCGGTCGGAATCAAGATCGCGGCGGGAAAAATCGAAAAGGATTTGGAGTTCTGCGTGTTTGCAGAGCCTGATTTTATTACGATAGACGGCAGAGGAGGCGCCACAGGAGCCAGCCCGAAGCTGGTACGGGATTCTACCAGCGTTCCTACTGTATTTGCGCTTTCCCGGGCGAGAAAATATCTGGATGAGGCCGGTGCTGATATCGATCTGGTAATTACAGGCGGCCTTCGTGTCTCCTCCGATTTTGCAAAGGCCATTGCCATGGGCGCGGATGCCGTGGCGATAGCGTCCGCGGGTCTGATCGCGGCAGCATGTCAGCAGTATCGGATCTGTGGAAGCGGAAACTGCCCGGTAGGAGCGGCCACTCAGAATCCTGAACTGAGAAAACGGTTAAATGGAAGCGCCGCCGCCGCGAGGGTAGGAAACTTTCTTACATGCACCTTTGAAGAACTGCGAACCTATGCGCGGATTACCGGTCATGAAGATATTCATGATATGACAGTAGAGGATCTGTGCACGATTAGCAGAGAGATATCGGATTTTACAGATATCAGGCATGCGTAAGTCTGCTGATACCAGAGCGTGTTTGAAAATCGCTTTCCTGGCTGGCTTTTCCGGTCAAGAAGATGAGCCGTCTGGACTGTTACAATTCCACAGTAACAGCATTTGTGTCCACGCTGCCGTTATTTACATTTCCGAACGGATATAGTACAATGGAGGGCAGATGATTACAGAACAGGAGAACAGGAACCATGAAAAAGTATGATTATGTCCTGGTAGGAAGCGGGCTTTATTCCGGAGTATTCGCATACCTTGCAGGGAAAAAGGGAAAAAAGTGTCTGGTTGTGGAAAAAAGGGATCATATCGGCGGCAATATTTACTGTGAGGATGTGGAAGGCATTCACGTTCATTGCTATGGCGCTCATATTTTCCACACCAGCAACCGGGAAGTCTGGAAATTTGTGAACGAGCTGGCAGAGTTTAACCGTTATACCAACAGCCCGGTGGCTAATTATAAGGGTGAAATGTATAATATGCCATTTAATATGAACACCTTCAGCAGGATGTGGGGCGTCTCCACACCGGAGGAGGCGAAAAAGAAGATCGAGGAGCAGAAGGCGTCTGTAAAGGGCGAACCGAAGAATCTGGAGGAGCAGGCCATCAGTCTGGTGGGCATGGATCTGTATCAGAAACTGATTAAGGGGTATACGGAGAAACAGTGGGGACGTGACTGTAAAGATCTCCCGGCCTTTATCATTAAACGGATCCCGGTGCGCTTTACGTATGACAACAACTATTTTAATGATCTCTATCAGGGTATCCCGATTGGCGGTTATAATGTGATCATGGAAAAGCTGTTCGAGGGCTGCGATATTAAGAATGGTGTGGATTATTTAGAGCATAAAGAGCATTATGACAGCCTGGGAGAGACGGTGGTCTATACAGGTACGATTGATGCTTACTTTGGATACTGCTATGGGAAGCTGGAGTACAGAAGTCTGCGTTTTGAGACAGAGACGGTGGATACGGATAATTACCAGGGAGTTGCCGTGGTAAACTACACGGACAGAGAAACTCCATATACGAGAGTTATCGAGCACAAGCATTTCGAGTTCGGCACGCAGCCGAAGTCTGTAATTACCCGGGAATATCCGGTGACATGGAGCGAGGGAATGGAGCCGTACTATCCGGTCAATGATGAGAAAAACCAGGCGCTGTTCCAGAAATATGCAGCTCTTGCGGATGGTGAGAAAAACGTAATCTTCGGTGGCAGGCTCGGTGAATATAAGTATTACGATATGGATAAGGTGATTGAATCGGCGATGAAAAAGGCCGGGGAAGTGCTGGGAATATAAAAGAGAAATTAACAGCCCTTTTATCAATGCAGTACTTCGCATTCCCTTACTACAAAAGGATCGGCAAATATATTTGCTGATCCTTTTGTATATCCCATCTCTGTTTATAAACTCTCGTCGCTGCAGGCTATCGCCTTAAGCGCCGCAATGAGTCTGCAATTATCTTCTGCATTTCTGACTGCAATTCTTACATACTGCCTTCCATTATGCAGTTTTGATGTGAGGTCCTTGATGAAAATATCATGCTTTAACAGTTCGCAGGCAATCTCCCGGCTGGTGCGGCCTTCCGTGACCTCACACATTACATAGTTTGCCTGGGAGGGAATCGGCCGGAGATATGGCACAGAGTCTAACTCTTTGACCAGTTGCCTTCTGTCTGCGGCCAGCTTCTTTAAGGATTCACGATAATCCTTTTTGTATTTTTCGCTGTTCTGCATAAAGAATTCGCCGAAGGAGTTGATGTTCCAGATCGGCGCTTCTCTCTTTAACAGGGTAATCATGGCCTCGTCGGAACTTGCCAGAACACCCAGCCGGATTCCGGGAACTCCATAGGATTTGGAGATGCTTTTTACAACGAAGAGTCCGCTGTAAGAGTGCAGCACCTCCTCATTGATCAGGGAAAGATCCAGGGCCTCTGTATCTCCCGGCAGCTCCGCAAAATCAGAGAAGCTTTCATCAATTATGAGGCGAATGGAATTCTTCCTGCCCCAGTCAATCAGTTTTTTAAGTCCTTCGCTGTCAATGTAATTGCCGCTTGGATTATCGGGGTTAATGAGAACAAGTGTTCTGACCACATGGTCCGGGCTTCCAAAGTATTCAATTAAATCTTCAGCCGTATAGGAAAAATCTTCATTATCCGGTGTAAAGACAACCGATAATGCGCTGTCATAGCGGTTGGGATATTCCTCGAAGGTAGGACGGATAAAGCCTGTAGGCCCTTCTGTGTGTTCCATAAGTACCTTAATCAGCTCCGCGGCGCCATTTCCAATCACGATGTGCTCCTGCCGCACGCCAAAATTTCTGGAGGCCAGCAGACTGTTGATCCGCATGCCGGAGGGGTATTCCGAGATCAGAATCTCAAAATTGGATTTCATCTCGTCAAGCATCTTCTGAGGCGGAAAATAGGGATTGACGAGATAGCAGAAGTCCAGCAGCTTCGGATAACGCCAGTGACCGCCGTAACGGGAAGCAATCGCGTCATAGCGCTTCTCTATGGTATCGGCGAAGAGGCTCTCCGCAATATCCAGATCCTGAATGTCATCGATCTCGTACCAGACTTGTCCGCTCAGCCTCTTGGCTTTGATCTCCTTTGTCTCAAGCAGTGCGATGAGCTTGATTACGGATTCATAGTATTCGTTGTTGCCCATGGCCTTCGCATACGCTTCGAGGAAGGGAACATATGTGTTTGCGGAAAAATGCTGACTGAATTTATAGATGTTTACAGTCTTATAGTAGCCGCCTTTGTCTTCAAATTTTAAATATTTGCCTGGGATGAAATCTTTGATGGAGTCGTCGTCATCTAACACCATGCAGGTTCCGTCCATCCAGCTTGCAAACTTATCCACCAGGGCCAGCGTCTCTCTGGGATCTTCGATCAGGATATCCACCAGAGCTTCCTCAAAAATGATGTCAGATTCAAAGAGCAGCGTGTCTTCCGATATCAGGGATTCTTTTGCCAGTGCCAGGGAATAGATGTTGTTTGTCTTGTCGTAAACCTCATTGTTGACAAAGCAGACTGGAGTCTGAATGCCCAGTGTGGTGATATAGTCCATAAGCTTCCTGCCTTCATATCCAACCACAATGATAATTCTGGAAAGCTGCTTTTTATCGAGAATGCGCAGCGCGCGTTCAATTAAGGTAGTCCCGTTTACCTTTACCATACACTTCGTATTTTCCGCGGTATATTCCTTCAGTCTTTTTCCCATACCTGCGGCCAGGATAATTGCCTGCATCACGTTCCTCCAATCTGTGTCCGTTTACGGACGCTTTGAGATTCAGAACTATTTTATCACAGGAGGGGGACGATTACAATGCAGAAACGTATGGCACACCACCAATGGAGGATTATGGAATTGCTGGAATTATTAAGAATTCTTACAATTTTCTTATAAAATTACGATTTTCTCCGATGCTTTACTTTTAAAAAACGCTATAGTATAATGAGATTATCTGCTTTTTAGAGTATGGAATGCCCGTTTCTTTCGGGAAAAAACGGATGTATCAGGAGGATAAGGATATGTTACAGGCATTGAAAAAGGCGGCGGCTGTCGCAGCGCTTGCCGCTTTCATGGTGTTGGGATGCATGACGGCTTTTGCCGACGATGAGATACAGAATCCACCGTCTCCCCATGTTGTATATCAGGTGTTTACCAATGGTCAGTGGAAGAATGAGGCCATGGACAGGCAGCCGGCATCAGATTCGGCATCGCCGGTGGAAGGCTTAAAGGTATGGCTTACCGGTGTGGATGGTACTATTTCCTACCGCGTATACTTACACGACGGCGGCTGGCAGGGCTGGGTTTCTGACGGCGCTGTGGCAGGCGGAGAGAATACCGGTAATCAGATTGAAGCTGTACAGATGAAGCTTGGCGGATATGCCGGACAGGTGCTGGACGTCTGGTACCGTGCAACTGTATCAGGCAGGGAAAAGCTTGGACTGGCAAAGACGGGAAGTCCGGCTGGAACCGTAGGGGAAGGAGCGCCCTTAACGAGTCTGGAAGCTTATTTAACGGAAGTGAATCACAATGAGAGCGACGGTACCCCGGCTGTCAGAACGAACTTCCCATTTGGATTTTATGATGACAACGGCGTGACACGCTACACAGATGTTCCGGGCGGTATCTATACGGGCTGGGTCGATCACGACGGCGTACGTTACTATGTCAGAGATAATTCTTTCCTGACCGGCTGGCAGTACATAGATGGATTGAAATTCTATTTTGATGAACAGGGAAAGCTGGTTCAGGATCTGGATCCGATTATCGGGATTCAGAGTTCTTACGTGATTAAGATCAACAAGCAGTTAAATACACTGGTTCCATACGCCAAGGATGGCGACAACGGATATATTATTCCGGTTAAATCGATGCTCTGTTCCGTCGGTGACGATACTCCCTTAGGAACCTTCCACACACCGGAAAAGTACCGGTGGCGTCTGATGGTAAACGATACGTACACGCAGTATGCTACCAGAATTACGGCTGGACAGGGATTTCTGATCCATTCGATCTGTTACGACAAACCCGATATCTATACGATGCAGTCGGTGGGCTATAACGGGCTGGGCGTGGTGCGTTCCCTTGGCTGTATCCGTCTGACCGCACAGAATGCAAAGTGGGTGTATGATAACTGCCCGATCGGTACTACGATTGAGATATTCGAAGATCCGGTAAATGTGGGACCATATTATAAACCAACCATAACTCCGATTCCGGTTGAACAGACATGGGACCCGACGGATCCGCTGGTAAGTGAAGATGTTAAGAATCAGGCAGCTGCAGAACAGCAGGAAGAAGCAGCGCGCCGCCAGGCGGAAGAGCAGGCTGCAGCCGAACAGAGAGCAGCAGAGGAAGCCGCGAGAGCAGCCGAAGAGGCAGCAAAACAGGAGATAGGACCGGGATACGGCCTGTAAACCGGTAAGATAAAGGAACAGTGATGAATCTGTTGTGAACAGAGGCATCACTGTTTTTGTATAATCACGAACTTCTATTCCAGGGAGGCCAGCCGTATGAACTCATCCATTTCCCTGGTTTTCCATTTATCTTTGTGATAAAAAATCTGGCGGTACATGGAAGCGTGAAAATCTATGACATCAAGAACACGGATGTGCCCGCTTTCGGCGCTTTCCTCGACGGCAAATCTGGGGAGAAAGGAAAGGCCCTTGTTTTCTTCGATCATTTTGAGGATAAACTCTGTATTGCTGATCTCCAGAAATGGGGTAAGCAGGATGTTCTTAGAGGCGAGATAACGGTCGAAGGCCTTTCTGTAATTGGCATTTTTTTCCGTCAGGAAGAATGGCTCCCCCAGCAGCTCCTCCAGCCGGACTTTCTTTTTGTCTGCCAGCGGGAAGGAAGGGGAGGAGAGGAAAACGATCTCTTCCTTCTGTTCCATGACCTTATACCAGTTGCTGTTAAAGCGCGGCTCGTCCAGAATATAGATCAGATCCAGCTGATTGCGTTCCATCATTTCGATCAGTTCTTCCGGCGGCGCCGTGGTGATCTGCACCGCTACTTTTGGATGATTCTCTCTGAAATAGCGGAGAATGGAGGGGAATTTTGAGAAACACAGCGATTCGATCGTACCCACGTGAAGTGGATTCTCAAGCTCCGCTCCGCCGCTGACAGACAGCTTTGCCCGGTTGACCTCATATAGGATATCATATGCACTCGTGAGGAAACGGCTGCCCTGGGGCGTAAGCGTTACCTTTCGTCCAATCCGGTCAAAGAGCCTGGTCCCCAGTTCCTCTTCCAGAAGCCGAATCTGGACGGTAACGGCGGACTGTGAATAACCAAGGCTCTCTGCAGCCTTTGAGAAACTCTGAAGCTGGGCTGCCCGGATCAATGTGCTTAACTGCCGAAGTTCCATTTGCTTCCTGTCCTCCTTTCAAAAGGGAAAAAATTGATGAAAATTATTCAATAAGTACATAAAATATATGAATTGGATTCATACATAATGCCATGATATAATGAGACCATAAAGATGTCAACCGTGAAATGATAAAAACAGGAAACGGTGCAGGGAGGTTATCATGTCATTTATCAGTGTTTTTGATGTATTAGGGCCCAATATGATCGGCCCCTCCAGTTCCCACACGGCTGGGACAGCTGTTATCGCGTATCTGGCTCAGAAGATGATAAACGGGCCGCTTAAAAAAGTGGAATTTACGCTCTATGGTTCCTTTGCAAAAACGTACCGGGGACACGGTACGGATCGTGCGCTTTTAGGGGGAATCATGGGATTTTCCACAGATGACACAAGAATCCGGGATTCCTTCCGGATTGCAGAAGAGCGCGGCCTTGAGTATCATTTTATCGTGAATGAGACGGATACGGATATTTATCCGAATACCGTCGATATCAGGATGGAAAATGAGGCCGGACAGGTCATGACCGTGCGGGGGGAATCTCTGGGAGGCGGAAAAGTCCGAATCGTGCGAATCAACCAGGTGAAGGTGGATTTCACCGGGGAATACAGTGCGGTTATCGTCGTGCACCAGGACAAGCCCGGTGTGGCTGCCCATATCACGAAGGTGTTAAGTGACTGCAGCGTCAACATTGCTTTTATGAGAATTTTTCGTGAAGCAAAGGGGCATACCGCTTATACCATTGTTGAATCTGATAACCGCCTGCCCGGGAATATAACTGAAACACTGAGAGAAAACATACATGTACATGATGTAATGATCGTACAGTCGTAAGTAACAGGGCCGCCCGTGTACTGATGCCGGAAGGCACCGGGCGGTACGAATGAGGAGAAGAGAAATGATGGATTTTAAAAATGCCAGAGAGCTTCTGGAATTATGCAGCGAGAACCAGTGCCCGATATCAGCTGTTATGCGGGAGAGAGAATGTGATCAGGGAGAGACGACAGCCGAAGAGGCGGATGATCGTATGCGGCGCGTGCTGGAAATTATGCGTTCTTCCGCATACGAGCCGATTGAAAAACCGGGGAAATCCATGGGCGGCCTGATCGGCGGGGAGGCCAGGAAGCTGTCTGCCCGCAGAGAAAATGGAAAGGCTGTCTGCGGCACTGTCATGAGCCGTGCAATCACTTACGCCATGGCCGTTCTGGAGGTGAATTCCTCCATGGGACTGATCGTAGCGGCTCCTACAGCCGGCTCTTCGGGGATTGTCCCGGGGCTTTTGCTGGCGCTCCAGGAAGAGTATGGGCTGGCTGACGACAGACTGATCGACGCGCTTTACAACGCCGGTGCGATTGGCTATCTGGCTATGCGCAACGCTACGGTGGCCGGAGCAGTAGGCGGCTGCCAGGCCGAAGTCGGAATCGCTTCCGCCATGGCAGCATCAGCTGCAGTAGAACTGATGGAGGGAACTCCGGAGCAGTGCCTCTATGCCGCCTCCACGGTCCTTATGAATATGCTTGGACTGGTCTGTGATCCCGTAGGCGGCCTGGTAGAATATCCCTGCCAGAACCGCAATGCTTCCGGGGCAGCCAATGCCCTGATTGCCGCAGAGATTTCCCTGAGCGGGATCAGGCAGCTGATTCCGTTTGATGAGATGCTGGCTACCATGTATTCTGTGGGAAAGAAACTGCCTTCCGAGCTGCGGGAGACGGCTCTTGGCGGATGTGCGTCGGCTCCGTCGGCGTGCCAGTTATGCCATTTGATGAGTGAAACGTAAGGAGGTCCGAGGTTCCAATTCACAGGCTATTTTAAAATCTCCGTTTACTTTTCCCCTCCAATATTGTAGAATAAAACGGAACATTGTTAGAAATTGGAGGCAGACGGATGGCAGGTTTTTATGAACCGGAGATCCTTTCCCGTGTACAACAGATGGAATTGGAGATACTTAAGGATGTCATGGAGCTGTGTGACAGCCACGGGCTTCTCTGTTTTGGTATGGCGGGGACAGCGATCGGAGCGATTCGGCATAAGGGATTTATTCCCTGGGATGATGACATTGACGTTGCCATGCCAAGGAAGGATTTTGAGTGCCTTTTGAAGCTGGTGGAAGAAAAGCTCGGTGATAAGTATTACGTCTTAAACTGGCGGACCAGTGAGAATTATCCGCTGATGACGACGAGGATCTGCCGCCGCGGCACCAGATTCGTGGATTCTCCCATGAGGGATGTGGACAGCCCTCTCGGTGTTTTTTTAGATATGTACGTATATGATGATATACCGGATTCCGGGTTTCTCATGAAGCTTCAGGCATGGGAGGCCTGGTTTTTCAGTAAACTTTTAATACTGCGGTCGATTCCCCGGCCTTATCTGGCTCAGACGGGATGGAAGGCGAAGCTGATCACGGCTGTCTGCATCGCGGTGCATCACGCGCTTAAGGGGCTTTGCATCTCCAAGCGGGGACTGGCTTCCCGCTGTGAAAAGATCTGCCGCCGTTATGAGGGGAAGAATACGAAGCGTATGGCCTTTTATCCGGATACGAATCCATTCTGGAACGTGGTGGAAAAGGCGGCGTTTTCACCGGGACTGAAGCTGGATTTTGAGGGATTCAAGCTGGTATTTCCGAGAACAGAGCATGATATTCTGACTTATATGTACGGGGATTATATGCAGATGCCTCCGATAGAGAAAAGGAAGACTCATTATCCTTATATTCTCGACCTGGGAGACGGTACAGTACTGTCGGAAGAGACGGTCACAGACAGAGGAATGAAGAAGACATGAAATGGCTCAGACAAAGGATGTTCGGCAGTCTAAGCACAGGAACTGCCGCAATCGACCGGCAGAATATTGCCTGGAACATGATCGGAAGCCTGATTTATGCCGGCTCCAGCATGATTCTGACTGCTCTGGTTAATCACTTAATCGGTCCGGAGCAGGGCGGTATCTTCGGATTTGCGTTCAGCACATTTGGTCAGCAGATGTTTCTGGTGGCTTATTTTGGTATGCGGCCGCTTCAGAGCACCGATGTGAATCAGGCGTATACCTTCGGAGAGTACCGGAGGGTCAGGCTCTATACGTGTATGGCGGCTGTTCTGTTCGGTATTTCTTATATTTTTGTTAATACTTACTTCGTTCCGAACGGGTATTCGCGTCAGAAGACACTGGTTGTTTTTCTGATGGTGGTTTATAAGGTGCTGGACGGCTTCGCTGATGTCTATGAATCTGAATTTCAACGGGCCGGACGCCTGTATCTGACCGGAAAAGCAATGGCTTACCGGACGATTCTGTCGGTCATCCTGTTTCTGGGCACGCTCTTTTTGACGCGGGAGCTGGTATTTTCCTGTGTAATTGCGGTGCTGGCCCAGGCAGCCGGAATTCTGCTGTTTGACTGGAATCTCATGAAGCTGGTGCCCGGAGTGGACATTTCGCGTGCAGCGGGGAAATCCATGGCTCTGGTCCGGGAATCGTTCCTTCTGTTTCTGTCAGTCTTCCTCGATGGTCTGATCTTTGCTATGGCTAAATATGCGGTGGATGCGCAGATGACTGCAACGGATACCGCCATCTTTGTGGCAGTCTTTATGCCCACCTCTGTCATCAATCTGGCGGCCAATTTTGTGATACGGCCGTTTTTGACGAAGATGTCCTATCAGTGGGAGGGAAAGAAGTTTGATGAGTTTACCCGGGATTTAAAGAAACTGATGGCCATTATACTAATATTAACGATTATTGCGCTGGCCGGTGCATGGGCGATCGGTGTGCCGGTGCTGGGGGCAATCTCTAATGTGAAGCTGGCGCCTTATAAGTCCGGACTTCTGTACATTATTCTCGGCGGCGGATTCTTTGCAGTCATGAATCTGTTTTATTATGTGCTTGTTATAATGAAATGCCAGCGCAGGATCTTCTTCGGATACGTTCCCGTGTGCATTCTGTCCGCGATTCTTTCGTTTCTGCTTGTGAAGACCGGAGGGATCAACGGTGGGGCATTGTCCTATATGCTGGAAATGCTGGTGCTTATGATGTGCTTTATGGGACAGGCATTCTACGTATTTTACAGGACGAAGAAACAACAGGGAGGACGTTAGCCATGGACAAGGTGCTGGTGATTATACCTGCATATAATGAGGCCCTCAATATCGAGCGGGTTGTGACGAGACTGCAGGAGGAATATCCCATATACGATTATGTGATCGTCAATGACGGCTCTGCGGATGAGACTGCGGCGATCTGCCGGAGCCGCGGATTTCAGCTGATCGATCTGCCTGTCAATTTAGGGCTGGCAGGGGCGTTTCAGACAGGACTGAAATACGCATACCGCAGAGGATACCGTTACGCGATCCAGTTTGACGGCGACGGGCAGCATCGGCCGGAATACATTGGAGCAATGCGGGAAAAAATGGATGAGGGATACGACATCGTGATTGGTTCCCGTTTCGTCACGGAGAAGAAGCCGAATTCCATGCGCATGCTGGGAAGCAGACTGCTCTCAGGGGCGATTCGTCTGACAACCGGCGTCTCCGTCTCCGATCCCACCTCCGGGATGCGCATGTTTAATGAGCGCATGATCCGGGAGTTTGCAGAAGGCTTAAACTATGGCCCGGAACCGGATACGATTTCCTATCTGTTAAAACAGGGCGCACGGGTCGCAGAGATCCAGGTGACGATGGATGAGAGAATTCTCGGTGAGAGTTACTTAAAGCCTGTGAGCGCCGCCCGGTACATGGGGAAAATGATGTTTTCCATCCTGCTTGTACAGAATTTTCGGAAACGCGGCAGAAGATAAGAGAAGGGAGAACGTGCGATGACCGTTATACTTCGGTGTGTACTGATTGTAGTTTCCATACTGCTGACATTCTTTGTGCTGAAAAAGATCCGGCAGTCTAAGGTGAAGATTGAGGATTCCATATTTTGGGTGATGTTCGCCCTGATGATGGTGGTATTCAGCATTTTCCCGGGATTGGCTGACATTCTGTCTGATTTTGTCGGAACGTATTCCACATCCAATTTCATCTTTATGTTTGTGATCTTTATCCTGCTGGTGAAGGTGTTCTTCCTGTCTCTTAAGATTTCCCAGCTGGAAAGCAGGGTGACGGAGCTGATCCAGCAGCTGGCTCTCGACAGAAAGGAAGAAGCAGACAGAAAGAGGGCGGCTGACAGGGAGGAAGAGGCACGTGATGAAAGCAGATACTGTTAAAAATAAAAAGAAAATAAGTCTCCAAACTGCAAAAGAGATCGCGGGACAGAGCGGCCTGTGGATGGCGGCAGCCACGATCCTTTTTCTTATTGTAGTCTTTGTAAAGCCGTATCACAGTGTGATTGACGCCATTCCCTCTCCGGATTATGAGTCTGTGCGCCTGTTTTATATCTGGATTTTGCGGCTTGGGATCCTGTTTCTGGCTGTTCTTGCCGGTATCCTGTGGGTATACGGGAAGAAACCAGGCTGGCTGTTTCCGGTTACCATAATCTGCCTGGGATTCTTTTACATGATGATTCTGCCGCCGTTTTCAGCTCCGGATGAACCGCGTCATTTCGTCAGCGCTTACCGGCTGTCAAACCAGATTATGGGAAAGGAAGCGGTGGCGGATGAGTCGTTCCTTTTATCGGCGTCGGATCAGGAGAAGGAATATATCGCCCGGGGCGGCAATGTTCTGGTGCGGGAGCAGGATGGCAGGGAGGAACCGTATTCCAGTGTGGGAAGAGATTCTTATGCGCTGATGCTTAGGGAACTGTTTACAAAGAACACAGGGGGCGGTACCACGGTCCGTTTCGAGGCGCCGGTGAACACGACGCCGGTCGTCTACTTACCTCAGGCACTGGGGATTTCCCTGGCAAGAGTGCTGCACCTGGGATATATTCCGCTCATCTATATGGGACGTCTGTTCAATCTTCTGGCATTTGCCGGAATGGCATGGCTGGCGGTTCGCATCATGCCGTTTAAGAAAGAATTGTTTCAGGCCGTAAGTCTTCTGCCCATGACGCTTCACCTGGCCGCTTCTCTGTCATACGATGCAGCGCTCATCGGCCTGTCGTTTCTGTTTTTTGCCTGGTGTTTTTATCTGGCCTATGAGAAGAAGCAGATCGGAATCCGGGACACGGTGGTTCTGGGACTTCTTCTGGTTCTTTTAGAGCCGTGTAAAATCGTGTATCTGCCGCTGGCCGGTATCTGTCTTCTGATTCCTGCGTCGAAATTCGGCACAAAGAAACAGTACTGGATATCGGTAGCTGCGGTGATTGCGGTAATGGCGCTGGCTATTTTCTTAATTAATAACGTGGTTCTGTCTGCCTGGATTCAGGATACGGAGAATATAATCAGCTGGGAAGGCGGTGCGGCCGGTTATACGATTCAGGATATCTTAAAGCAGCCGTACCAGGCGTTCCTGATTTACTACGAGACACTGGTGACACAGTTCGATTACTATCAGGCCACTATGCTGGGCGGTTATCTGGGGAATCTTGACCCGAATCTGACGGTGCCGTATTTCTGCCTGTATCTGCTGTGGGGAATTTTGATCGTGAGCTCTGTGCGGAAGGCTGGAGAGCACACTCCCATGAAAACTGGTCATAAAGTCTGGATTGCGGTTTTGGCCTTCTTAAGTATAGTTCTGGTGCTGACATCCATGCTTTTGGGCTGGACGCCTAAAGGCTTTACCTATATCGCAGGGATTCAGGGGAGGTATTTCCTGCCGATTCTTCCGCTTGTCCTGCTGATGCTCTATGGGGATAATCTGACAGTGAAACGGGATTATTCACGGGGAACCTATTATCTGGAGTGTTTCGTCAGTATTTACGCGCTTGTGAGAATCTGTTCCATGACCTGTATCAGATAATTATGGGAAATAAAGATAGAATAACTGATATACCGTAGAAAGGCTGAACTATGACTGCAGAAACGATGGAAATAAAACGCACAGTGGATGTAATTATTCCGGTTTATAAGCCGGATGCTGTATTTGAAACGCTTTTGGAGCGGCTGGGAAAGCAGAGTTATCCGATCCGGCGCATTATTATTATGAATACGGAACAGTCTTTCTGGAAAAATGAGGCTTACGAGGCTGTCCCGAATCTGGAAGTTCACCATGTGAAAAAGAGTGAATTTGATCATGGGGGAACGAGAAACAAAGGGGCGTCCTTTTCCGAGGCTGATATCATGGTATTTATGACGGATGACGCGGTTCCTGCAGATAGAGAGTTAATCGGGGAGCTGGTAAAGGGCTTGAGTTTAAGCGGGCCGGCTGGGGAACCGGCGGCGGTGGCCTATGCGAGACAGCTGCCAAACAGTGACTGCGCATTAGCGGAAAAATACACCAGATCTTTCAATTATCCAGACCAGAGCCGTATCAAGACGAAGGGCGATTTAAAAGAACTGGGAATCAAGACGTTCTTTGCCTCCAATGTCTGCTGCGCCTATGACCGGAAACTTTTTCTGGAAGCCGGCGGATTTATTAGCCGTACAATTTTTAACGAAGATATGATATATGCCGGCAATGCGGTCCTGGATCGGGGCCAGGCCATTGTCTATGCCGCAAAGGCCCAGGTGATCCACTCTCATAATTATGGCTGTATCGCTCAGTTAAAGCGTAATTTCGATCTGGCGGTTTCCCAGGCGGATCACCCGGAGGTATTCGAGGGAATCCGCTCGGAGAGCGAGGGAATCCGGCTGGTGAAAAAGACGTGCAGATGGCTTATGGAACAGAAAAAACCGTGGCTGATTCCCGGAGTGATTGTAAAAAGCGGATTTAAGTATCTGGGGTATCTTTTGGGGAAGCGGTATCGGAAGCTTCCGATTTGGATGATTATGAAAATTACGATGAATCGGGAGTATTGGAGAAGAGGCCAGGAAAATATATTGCGAAAATAAGTGAAATATACAATTAATAATTGTAAAAGAGCAAGGTATATGGTATTATAAAGATGGGTGCTGCCAAAACGGTAAGCGGTTCGCCTTTCGCCAAAATGAGTACATTTTGAGAACTTCCCGTATTTCCGGAGGTGATACATATGTGGAAAATAAAAACGAAAGGAAGAAATGATGTTAGGCATTGTTGTTGGAATTGTCGGTATCATTGTAACGGTTATTAGTATCATAGTGACGGTTATAAGTATCAGGCATACTGACAAAAAAGACAGGATAAATTGACATCAAAAAAGCAACCGCGCTGCTTGCCAAAGTAGTAGTTGCTTTTTTGAAGGTAACTATTGACAAAGGTGAACCGTTTGCAATGGCAGCACCTTTTTGTATTTACATTGTAACAGAGTAGATTGACGATGTCAAGAATTTAGAAAGAAAATTTGGCTTTTGGGGCAGATTGTAGGAAACATAAGGGAAGCAGTTTGCCTGGAACTGAAGACTTACTTTATCATGATAAGTGTATAGAATACAATTTACATTAAATAATGGTAAAAAGAGAAATGATGTTAGGCATTGTTGTAACGGTCATTAGTATTATAGTGACAGTTATAAGTATTAGACATACCAGCAAAAAAGACTGAAATCAAAAAGCAACCGCGTCTCTCCAAAGTTGTGGTTGCTTTTTGTTAAAGTAACTATAAACCAAGGTGAACCGTTTGCTATGGTAGCACCTTTTTATGCTTACATTGTAACAGAGTAGAATGGCGGTGTCAAGAATTTAGAAAGAAAATTTGATTTTTGAAGCAGAGTGTAGGAAACATGAGGGAAGCGATTCGTCTGAAGCTGAAGACTTTTTTTATCATGATAAGTGTATGGAATATGATTTACATTAAATGATTGTAAAAAAGTGAGGACATATGATAATATATAGGCGGGTGCTGCCAAAACGGTAATCGGTTCGCCTACAAAAAAGACTGAAATTAAAAAGCAACCGCCGCTCTCCAAAGTTGTGGTTGCTTTTTGTTAAAGTAACTATGAACCAAGGTGAACCGTTTGCAATGGCAGCACCTTTTTGTATTTACATTGTAGCAGAGTAAATTTCATCTGTCAAGATTAAGAGATACACGAATTCTCAGGTAAAATCCGCCATCCAGTGGAAATTTAAGCGGAGTTGTGATAGAATGCTACAAGACAAGAAATGACAAATTGAAGGTAAGGAGCATAAAAATATGGGAAAGATAAAAGTAACACCGTGTGGTATGAAAGGACTCTATGTGATTGAACCGACTGTATTCCCGGATTCCAGAGGCTATTTTATGGAGACTTATAACCAGAATGATTTTAAGGAAGCAGGACTTAATATGGTATTTGTGCAGGACAACCAGTCCATGTCTGTGAAGGGTGTGCTTCGCGGCCTTCATTTTCAGAAGCAGTTTCCGCAGGGCAAGCTGGTGCGGGTCGTTCGTGGAAGTGTCTTTGACGTGGCGGTGGATCTTCGTTCGGATTCTGAGACGTACGGCAAGTGGTTTGGCGTCGAGCTGACGGCAGAAAATAAAAAGCAGTTTTATATCCCGGAGGGCTTTGCCCACGGCTTTCTGGTGCTGTCTGATGAGGCGGAGTTTGCTTACAAATGTACGGATTTCTACCATCCGGGCGACGAGGGCGGAATTCTTTGGAGCGATCCGGAGATCGGTATCGACTGGCCGATCGAGGACGGTATGGAGTTGATCATTTCCGACAAGGACCAGAAGTGGAGCGGAATTCGGGATACATTTAAATTTTAACCGGAGAGGAGCGGACCATGAATTATCTGGTTTCCTTATGTAAAGAGATTGTACACAAGAGAAAATTGATTCTGGACCTGGCAAAGGCGGACTTTAAAAAGCGGTTTGTGGGTTCCTATTTCGGTATCGTGTGGATGTTCTTACAGCCGCTTGCGACGGTACTGGTTTATTTCTGCGTATTCCAGCTGGGATTTAAGAGTGTGCCTCCTGTGGACTACCCATACGTTCTGTGGCTGCTTCCCGGTATCATGCCGTGGTTTTACTTCAGCGAGGTGATGAACGCCGGGACAAACTGTCTGCAGGAATACAGCTATCTCGTTAAGAAAGTCGTCTTCCGGGTGGAGATTCTGCCGGTGATTAAGATGCTGTCCTGCATGATGGTCCATGGGATTTTTGCCATTATCATGATCGTCGTCTTTCTGGCTTACCGGATTCCGGTGAAAATCAGCTGGATACAGATTATTTACTATACGTTTGCCTGTTCCATGCTCTCTCTGGCGCTAACGTATTTTACCAGCGCCATCAATGTGTTCTTCAAGGATATGGCGCAGATCGTAGGGATTATCCTTCAGTTTGGTATGTGGATGGTTCCCATCATGTGGGCGCCGGAAATGCTTCCGGGTGCGCCGGAGTGGCTGGACAAGGTACTGAAATTCAATCCGTTCTACTACATCGTGGCCGGTTACCGCGACAGCATGCTGACCGGGGACGGATTCTGGATGCGTCCGACCCTGGGAGTCTACTTCTGGGCGGTGACTATTGTGCTGATGCTGATCGGACTGAAGGTATTTAAAAAGCTGCGGCCGCATTTTTCCGATGTACTGTAAGAGGCCCGAAATGGAGGATAAAAGAGCGGTGGAATCAAAGAATAGTGCGATTTCGGTAAAGGATGTAACAAAGATTTACCGGCTATACGACAAGCCCATCGACCGGTTAAAAGAGGCGATGAGTATTACCCATAAAAATTATCACAGGGATTTCTATGCGTTAAACGGGATTTCCTTTGATGTAAATAAAGGCGAGACGGTGGGAATCATCGGGACCAACGGTTCCGGTAAATCTACCATCTTAAAGATCATTACCGGGGTGCTGACTCCGACGACCGGCGAGGTGGAGGTGGACGGAGTGATTTCCGCCTTACTGGAGCTGGGTGCCGGATTTAACATGGATTACACTGGTATAGAAAATATCTTTATGAACGGCACCATGATGGGATTTTCCAAAAAGGAGATGGAGGCGAAGCTTCAGGATATTCTGGATTTTGCTGATATCGGAGACTTCGTCTATCAGCCGGTAAAAACGTATTCCAGCGGTATGTTTGTGCGGCTGGCTTTTGCGCTTGCCATTAATGTGGAACCGGAGATCCTGATTGTGGACGAGGCGCTGTCGGTAGGCGATGTCTTCTTCCAGGCCAAGTGTTATCGGCGCATGGAGGAGATACGGAAGAATGGAACCACCATTTTGATGGTGACTCACGATATGGGAGCCATTATCAAGTACTGCGACCGTGTTGTGGTGCTTAACAAAGGCAATTTCATCGCCCAGGGAGAGCCGGGTAAGATGGTTGATTTATATAAGAAAATTCTGGCTAATCAGATGGATGCGCTGGAGGAGGAACTGGTGGAACTTCGTTCTGATGAGTTAAGTGATTTCTCAGGAGACAGTGCGGCCGCCGGGCAGAGACAAAAAACGGAATCACACGGCGGTCTCATGAAGGAAAAGCTGACGATCAATCCCGCGAAGACGGAGTATGGAGACGGTCGGGCGGAGATCGTGGATTTCGGTCTGTTTGATGAGCGGGGCAACTTGACGAACCTGCTTTTAAAAGGCGAGATGTTTACCATTAAAGAGCGGATTCATTTCAACACCAGTCTGGATACACCGATTTTTACGTATACGATCAAGGATAAACGGGGAGCCGATTTGACGGGAACCAATACCATGTATGAATCGGCGGATGTGAAGCCGGTGAAGAATGGCGATGAGTATGAGGTGGAATTCAGCCAGAAGATGACGCTTCAGGGCGGCGAGTATCTGTTGTCCATGAGCTGTACCGGATTTGAAAACGGGGAACATGTGGTATATCACCGTTTGTATGATATTGCCAACATTACGGTAATTTCCAATAAGAATACGGTGGGCGTCTACGACATGGAGTCCGAGGTGAAGGTGGCCCTGAAACGAGGAGGAAAATGATATGGGGAACATCAGTTCCGAAGTGAAAGATCTTCTGATAAAGTATCACGGCGATACGAAGCTGGCAATGAAGGAAGAGCCGGAACTCAAGTATTTCCTTGCGCTGTCGGTTACCCGGGAAAATGTGCTGGAGTGGTTTGAGTTCAAGGAGGGGGCCTCTCTTTTGGAGGTCGGCTCCGGCTGTGGCGCGCTGACTGGCCTTTACAGCAGGCGGGTGAAGGAAGTGACCGTTCTGGACGAAGATTCCGAGGACCTGGAGGTAAACCGCCTGCGCCATGAAGCCTGTGGAAATATCTGTTATGTGAAGGGCAGCTTAGACACGTATGAAGGCGGTCTTTTTGATTACGTGGTGATGGCAGGTTCCTTAAAAATGCCGTATGAAGCGCAGATTAACAGGGCAAAATCGCTGCTGAAGCCGGGAGGAACCCTGATCGTAGCCGTGGACAACCGTTTGGGGCTTAAATATAAGTCGGGCGTAAAACCGGACGAGGCATGTCTGCTTAAGAATGAGCTGACAGAGCTTCTGTGTGGTTCATCTGACGGAAAAACCGGAACACTCACATATTACTATCCCATGCCGGATTACCGTCTGCCGGTAACCATTTATTCGGATGAGCATCTGCCGGTAAAAGGGGAACTGGCTCACGCGGTCCTCGCTTACGATTATCCGGAGTATATCCGGTTTGATCCGGGGAAATTTTACGATGAAATCTGTGAAGCCGGAGTGTTTGAAACGTTCGCAAATTCATTTTTAGCCATATGGAGCAGCTATGAAGAAGACTAAGTATATTAAATACAACAGGACCCGCCGGGAAGAGTTTCAGATACGTACCTGTATTGTGGAAGAGGACGGGAAGCAGTATGTAGAGAAGACGGCTTTAAACGAACCGGCAGTCGCTCATATTCGTTCAATGAAAGAGAAATACGACCGTCTGACCAGCCAGAGTCCGCTGGGAGTAGCTGAAGTGGCGCTTAGCGGAGATGGAAGGACCGCGCGTTTCGCCTTTCTGAAGGGTGAAACCATGGCTGAGATTCTGGGCCGCAAAATAATGGATGGACGAATCCCGGTGGCGGAACTGAAAGAAGCCATGGAACAGGTTCTGGAGGTTCGGGAAGGTTATTTAAAACCGTTTAAGAGGACGGATGAATTTATCGCCGTGTTTGGACAGTGTGCGGATGAGAGCGGAGAACTGGAGGCGGATGAGGCGTTTGATGCTTCCAACGTGGACTGCCTGTTCGAGAATATCATGGTGACGGAGTACGGCCCGTGCTGCCTCGACTACGAGTGGGTGTTCTTCTTCCCGATTCCCGTACGCTTTATCCGTTACCGCATGCTGTACTATTTTTACGAGCAGTACAGAAGCCTTTTGGGAGAGACGACGCTTCCTGAGTTTATGGTGAATTTCGGCATCCGTCCGGAGATGATTCCGGTTTTCGGAGAGATGGAACACCATTTTCAGGAGTATGTTCATGGAGAAAACCAGAAAATTTATCTGACGAATTATATGCACGACGTCCATATCATTCCGGAGGATATGAATGAGGTAAAACGGGCGGTTGAAAAACAGCGCCAGTGGGTGAAGCAGCTTCAGCTGGAGATCGAAGAAAAAGATTTATCGATTCGCAAGCAGATTGAGCTGAAACGCCTGACGGACAATCACGTGACGAATCTGGAAGTAATGATCGGCAATCTGCGCCAGGATAACGAGAACATGGCTCAGACCATAGCAGTTTTAAATCGCCACGAAGCGATTATTTTCAAGGTCAAAAGAAAGCTGGGAGAGAAATTTAATCAGAAGTTCCCGAAGGGAACCAGAAAGCGGAAGATCCTGGGATACGTGAAGAATACGTTTTGCCATCCGGTTGCTTCCTTCCGTTTATATACGACCCCGGAGGGCAGGAACTTGATTGAGGGCGATATGAAGATTGGAGAGGGCTACCGGATCCATGGAAAGCTTAAGTTCCGGGAAGAGAAGGAGCCGATGGTCTCCATCGTCATTCCGGTCTACAACCAGATCGACTACACGTACGTCTGTCTGGCTTCCATTTTGGAACATACCACGGATGTTGCGTATGAAGTAATTATAGCGGACGACGTTTCTACCGATGCCACCATGGAACTGGCGAAATTCGTGGAACACGTGACGATCTGCAGAAATGAGACGAATCAGGGATTTTTACGCAACTGCAACCAGGCGGCTAAGGCGGCCCGGGGCAAATATGTGATGTTCTTAAATAACGATACGCAGGTGACACCGGGCTGGCTTAAGAGTCTGGTGGATTTGATTGAGCGTGATCCGTCCATCGGCATGGTGGGCTCCAAACTGGTCTATCCTGACGGCAGGCTTCAGGAAGCGGGCGGTATCATCTGGAGCGACGGCTCCGGCTGGAACTATGGCCGGCTGGACGATCCGGATAAACCGGAATATAACTATGTGAAGGATGTGGACTATATCTCGGGCGCCGCGATCCTGCTGTCGAATGCGCTCTGGAAGCAAATCGGTGGTTTCGATGAGCGGTTTGCCCCGGCATACTGCGAAGACTCGGATCTGGCCTTCGAGGTGAGAAAGGCCGGCTACCGGGTGGTATACCAGCCGCTCTCTAAGGTAATCCATTTTGAGGGTATTTCCAATGGAACCGATGTGAATGGAAGCGGCCTGAAGCGGTATCAGGTGGAGAATTCGGAGAAACTGAAGGAAAAATGGGCGGAAGAGTTCAAAAAGCAGTGTGTGAATAATGGCAATCCCGACCCATTTCGGGCGCGTGAGCGGAGCCAGGGCAAGGATATTATTCTTGTGATCGATCACTATGTCCCAACGTATGACAGGGATGCCGGGTCCAAAACAACCTTCCAGTACTTGAAGATGTTCCTGGAAAAGGGGTATGTAGTCAAGTTCCTGGGGGATAATTTCCTTCATGAAGAGCCGTATTCCACGACGCTGATGCAGATGGGAATCGAGATCCTGTATGGCCGCGACTATCAGGTGAAAATCTGGGACTGGCTGAAGGAGCATGGCGATGACATCACTGCCGCCTATTTAAACAGACCTCATATTGCGGAAAAATACGTGGACTTTATAGAGGAACACACCAATATCAAGATGATTTACTATGGTCATGATCTCCATTTCCTGAGAGAGGGCCGTGAATACCAGCTGACTGGGGACGAAAAGAAGCGGGATGCGTCGGAATACTGGAAAGCCATCGAATTCCGCATCATGCGGAAGGCGGCGGTATCGTATTATCCGTCCTATGTGGAGCGCGATGCGATCCATATGATCGATCCCACAATCCGGGTAAAGGCAATTGTGGCCTATGTATTCGAGAAATTCTTAGAGTCGGTTCCGAACGACTTTGAAAAGAGGGAAGGTCTGTTGTTCGTAGGCGGCTTTGCCCATCCGCCGAATGCGGATGCGGTTCTCTGGTTTGCGCGAGAGATATATCCTAAAATCCGTGAAAAACTGGAGGTTCCCTTCTATATCGTCGGATCGAAGGTGACTGAGGAGATTCAGGCCCTGGAGCAGCCGGGAAACGGTATCATCGTGAAGGGCTTCGTCTCTGAAGAAGAACTCTCCGAGCTGTATCGTACCTGCCGGATCGTGGTAGTTCCCCTGCGCTACGGCGCCGGAGTCAAAGGCAAGGTCATCGAGGCGCTGTATAACGGTGCGCCTGTCGTGACAACCTCCATCGGTGCGGAAGGGATCGCGGAAGCCGAATCGGTGATGTGCATTAAGGACGCTCCGGAAGAGTTTGCCGAAGAGACGGTTCGGCTCTACCAGAATCCGGAGGCACTCCGGGAGCTGAGCCGGAAAACACAGAATTACATCCGCCGATATTACAGCGTGGATGCGGCGTGGAGTGTGGTTGAGGAAGACTTTACGAAGGAAACCGTGAAACGATAGAAGTTAAGGGAGTTCCTTGAAATGGAGGAGACGCTGAATCAGGCCCGCCCGGCAAAGGGGGCCTGATTCTTTTATCTGCAGTTCGCAATATTATGATACATAATCTCTCCAGTGGTGTACCGGCTGCCAGCCAAGAAGCGCTTTTGCTTTGGCGTTGGAATAGAGTGTTTCGTAACCAGCCAGATCGCCTCTGATGTCTGTAATATCCGGGAATACCTCCTGAATCAAATCACGGCTCTTTATGTCCATACAGTTGTCATCCGCCGCCAGATTCATGATATCGCAGCCTAAACCATCTCTTTCTACAGCCAGGCGGCATGCGGAGGCGATATCTCTTGCGTCTATATAATTCCAGACATTCAGAACCCTCTTATGGGGATCATGAATCCAGTCTTTGAAGTTTTCATACATCGGTTCGGTGATGATGTTACCCAGACGGAATGTGATAATCTGCATATGGTTTCGTCTGTGGATCCCTTCGGCCACTTTTTCGGCCGCGATCTTTCCGATACCATAGGAGTCCTCAGCAAGCGCCGGATGTTCTTCATCAACGGGAAAATACTGAGGGCGGAGATTATTTTTTGAGAAACAGAACCCGTACGCACTTTCACTTGATGCGATGACGGCTTTTTTAATCCCTAAATTGTCCGCTGCCTCCAGAATATGATAAGAGGCCAGAATATTATTCCCAAAGGTAACTTCACTCGTATAGATGCCGGGTCTTGGGATTGCCGCGAGGTGAACGACACCCATGGCGCCGGACAGAGCCGAATACACCTCACCTGCATTTGTCAGATCGACAATCAGATTCTCCTGTGCAGCCGATTCTTTTGGGACAGCTCTGTCGATCCCTACGACATGATAACCATGCTCTGCAAAATGTCTTGCAACATGGGGACCAAGTAGTCCTGCCGTACCGGTTATGATGATTTTTTTCTTACTCATTTACAGCTTCAGCCTCCTTTTTACGTATTCAATGCTTTCCAGATACTCTTTTTCAGAATGCAGATGTTCTATAATCATGGGCATATCCGGATTGTATCTGGCTGCAAGCTCTGCATATTTTTCCAGATTTATTATACCGCCGCCGCACTCCACTTCCCGGTACATCATCGTGAAATCCTGTTCGAGCAGAACGTCCTTAATATGGCAGCTCTTTATGTAACGGCCAAGTTTTTCAAAGACTTCCTCCATGAATTCCTCGTTGAAGAAGTACCGGTAAGGCGTGGTGATCCAGTTGAAGATATCCATATGAACGGCAAAACGGTCTCTTCCGACGTCTTCAATGAGATGCAGATACTCATCAGGACTGATCGGGTACATCCACGGCATCGGCTCTATGGTATAGTAAGTGTGTTTCGGAGCCGCCTCGTCGATGATGGTCTGAATGCTTTTTACTGTTTTTTTCCAGGTCTCTTTTGTGAAATTATCTTTATAAGCCCCATCCCAGCGTTCCCCCATTGAGCCCGCTACGTTGACGGCACAGTTTGCACCAATGGAATCGGCCAGCCGAAGCTGTCCCACAGCGTATTCTATGGCATCCGTTCTTACGTCTTCGAATGGTGATACCGGGTTTCGCCACACCCCGACTTCTGCAATCAGCAGATCGTGATCTCTGGCGGCTTTTACATAGCTTTGGACGAGGTCTTCCCCCTGTCTGTAATTGATTGGAAAATTTACACACCTGCAGCCGGCGGAGGCATTTCTCTGTGCCCATTCCAGAGGTGTGGCGTGTTCCAGTGCTGCTGATAAGCCTATTCGTATCATCTGATCCGGCCTCCCCCTGATTACTTTTTATAGCTTTCGAGAAGTTCCACAATACACTTTAAGTCTTTTTCGCCGTTCATATAGTTATATTCGCCGGATCCATCCCCGTATACGCCATGCTGTTCCAGACTTAAACCGAACGCCTCGCACCGGGCGATTGCCTCTTTCGAGTCCTTTACCTGAAAAGCCACGTGATGGATGCCTTCTCCTTTTTCATTCAGATAATTTCTCCATGTGGACGGCGCTTCGTTAGGCTGAATCAGTTCAAGCTGGAGCCCCGGTCCTACATCGAAGAATGCCATGAGGCAGCTCGCTTCGGGAGCCGGCTGGCCTTTGTAGACTGTCCCGGTTACGGCATAATCGCCAACCGGCTGAGTCGGAGGTACTTCTACCCCTAAGAACTGCGCCCATTTTTCTTTTGCAGCCTCAATATCCTTTACAATAAATCCTACCTGTGCAACTAAATTTGTTCCTACTACTCCACTCATGATTGGTTCTCCTTTAATTTTTATAATATGTTTCATTGATTCCTTTTAAGTGCCAGGGTGTCTGAAAATTTTCCTACAGCTCTCCCACGAAAAGACCGGGCTCTATCGGTTTTGGTATCTCACAGCTGGTAGTCATCTTACAGACGCAGTGCTCTCTTGCAGCAGTTATGATTCCGTCTATGACTTCTGTAATATGTCTTGCCAGCTCCGCGCTGGCTCTGTTTGGCCGTTTATGTTCAATCGCATATGCTAGGTCGAGTACGCCGAGCCCACGGGAATAATTGCTGACTCTGTGATAGAGTTCAGGCAGCTCATACATCTTTGCTTCACGCTGCCGGTATTCTTCGTTTTCCTGAAAAACCGTGTCGAGCACCTGTTCTTTGCGGTAAACGGAGGGGACTCCTCCGCCGAAGTTCGGATCTGGGTAGCTTATTGTGCCGTCGGTTCCATAGATTTCAAATTTCGGAAGACCAGACTGCCAGATATCGAAACTCATGTTCATACTCACTATAACACCTGATTTAAGATTCAGCACCGCACTGTAGTGCGTTGGAATTTCGACGTCAAGATACGTTCCAAACTGTGCTTTATTGAGAATTAAACGTTTGTCAAACCCTTTGCCGCAGAAGCCCGATACAGAGTCAACCGGGCCCAGCATAGAGACGATGGCCGAAAGGTAATAGCCCGCCATATCGTAAAGCGGACCTCCTCCTGCCTCATAGAAAGGGGCTGGGCAGGGATGCCACATCTCCACGCCGTGTGACATCATATTGGCTGTGACATAAAGCGGTTTTCCGATGATGCCGTCGCGAATATATTTGTTCATGCTCTGCAGACCGGATGACAGAAACGTATCCGGAGCGCTGCCTATCATCACTCCCTTTTCGCCGGCAAGCGTAATCAGTTCATCGGCTTCGGGCAGGTTCATGGCAAATGGCTTTTCCGTAAATAAGTGTTTGCCTGCCGAAAGTACGGAGAGATTGATCTGCTGATGAAATCGCGGCGGTGTTAAATTGACTGCTATCTCAATTTCGTCATCGGCCAGCAGCTCTTCTGTCCGGTATGCATGTTTAATACCGAATCTCTTTGCAGTTTCCCCGGCGCGATTAAGATCTGCGTCCGCGACTGCGTGTATTTCGAGATCGTGATAAATGTTCTGTATATCGGGAATGTAGGTATTGCTTATGCTGCCGCACCCGATGATGCCTATTTTATAAGTTCTCATAATCTTCCTTTTCCGCGGTCAGTGCGGCATGGCTTCCCCTTTATAGTTGATAAACGGTATTTCCAGTTTCGGGTCTGTCTCCCCCTCTATCACCTTATAGATGCCTTCTGCGGATTCTGATGAAGGGATCTGTGCGTTCTCCGCTCCCATAACCGTCTGCATTCTGCCCGGATGCATCATAAAGATTCTCACACCGAGTTCGGGGCGTTCATCATGCAGATAGTTGCGGATTTTCTGTGTATACATGTTCGCCGCGTATTTTGAGACTGAATACGACAGATAGTTATAACCGCCGGAACCAAGATAAGCAGCCTCGGAAGTTATATTAATGATGACCGGGCAGGAAGACTTGTAGAGGTAAGGCATAAAATACTTAAGAACAATCGCCATGCCCGTTACATTGACGTCTAAAGTTTTCCTGAATTTTGCAACATCAAGGTCAACAATCTCATCAATTTTGTCGTATTTTGAACCGAACAGCACACCTGCATTATTTACGATAAAATCAATCTGCTTGAATTTATCTGAAATTCTGTCCGCAGCATCACGGATCGCGGCCTCGTCTGTGATATCCGCAGCTATGATTGTCAGCTTTTCGCCGTATTGGGATTTTAGACCGGTTATGTTTTCTCCGGATGCATGGAGCACGATGGCGATCATGGTATTGCCTCTTAAAAGTCCCAGCTTTGTAAGCTCAAACCCTAATCCCATATCCGCTCCTGTTATAAGTCCTGTTGCCATATTACACCGCCTTTCAGTTATCTGATTCTCCAAATTTGAATACTTTAAACAGTACAAGAATAATTGCGAGTGATATCAAAAGCAGTATCCAGCCCATCGCACAGGCATAGCCCATCTTAAAGAAGCGGAAGGCGTTCTGATATAAATATAGTGAGTAGAACAGCGTTGCATTGCCGGGGCCGCCTTCTGTGATGATGAGTGGTTCGGCAAACCACTGGAACACGCCTATGATCAATGTCACCGTATTATAAAGAATCGTGGAACGCAAAAGCGGTATGGTGACAGATATTGTCTGGCTTATAAAACCCGCCCCATCAATTTCAGCGGCTTCATAAAGACTCGGATCAATATCCTGTAAGCCCGCAAGATAAATGATGACGGCATTTCCTATCGTCCATATCATGTAAAAGATAAAAGCCGGCTTCGCCCATGTACTGTTTGACAGCCACGCCGGTCCCGATATGCCGAAATATCCAAGTACTGTGTTAACAATACCACCTGACTGAAACATCCATATCCATAAAAAACAGGCTACGATTGTCGGGACAAGTGTAGGTATAAAGAATACAACTCTGAAAATTCCTGCGTGATGCAGGTGTTTATTGTTTAAAAGAATGGATACCGCTACTGCGACAATTGTGGTAACTGGAACACCGAAAATCAACATATAAACGGTATTGCCAAGTGCTGCTAAGTAACTCTTATCCTTAAAGAGATCAATATAATTCTTAAAACCGATAAAAACAGGTGCTTTAATTACTTTATATTCACAAAATGAATAATAAAGCGAACTCAAAATAGGATAAAGTGTAAATACTAAAAAGCCGATAATCCATGGCGATATGAAAAGTAATGCATTGCGAATGTCTTTTTTTCTATAGTCCATGTGCCCCTCCTTAACCTTTTATGCCGGACATGGTCACGCCCTGAATAAAATACTTCTGCAGTACAAAAAATAGTATCAGCACAGGCATAACGAGCATGGATCCCAACGCCAGAAGTACCGTCCACTGCGGATCAAGATTAGATTTTAACATGGAAGCAGCAAGCGACAGCGTGTAAAGTTTTTGATCCGAGAGAAAGATCAGAGGACCAATGTAGTCATTCCAGCTCTTCATAAATGCAAAAACGGCAACTGTTGCGAGTACGGGCTTGGCAAGTGGAAGGGTAAGCTGCCAGAATATCCTGAATTCTCCGGCGCCGTCTATTTTTGCGGATGCGGACAGTTCATTCGGTATCCCGATTAAAAACTGCCTGATCAGGAAAATATAGAATGGGGAGCCGAAAAAGCAGGTGACGGTAAGCGGTAAGAACGTACCGATCCAGCCCCACTTGTTAAACATGAGGTACAGGGGAACCATGGTGATCTGAAAAGGCAGAATCATGGTGATAATGACCAGTATAAATACCTTATCCCGTCCGGGCCACTTAATGCGGGAAAATCCGTAGGCCACCAGACTGTTAGAAATAAGAGAGCCGATCATATTAAAAAATACAATGATTAAAGTATTGTTTAAATACAAAAAAAACGGTATTTTTTCGAAAACTGCTTTAAAATTGGCTAAGCTGAAACTGTCCGGAAGCCATTTAAACGGTACTCTGGCCAGTTCCATGGTCGTTTTGAACGCGCCGAAGAACATAAAGGCAATTGGAGCGATAAAAGCAACTGAGATGAGGATCAGTATCGCGTACATTACAATTTTTCTTACGATTACGCCGGGAGAGTATTCAATGCTGTCGTATTTTCTTGTTTTAACGGAAATACCTGTTTTTTTTTCCATTTTTACACTCCTTACTTCTGCGGCAGGGCGGTTATTCACCGCCTGCCGCTTATCATCTGCGCAGCTGTTCAATCTGCGCGTCTGTTAATTTGCACTGTCAAGTGTGGCTTGCATTCTCTCCTGAAGTGCCTGCAGGGTAGAAGTAATGTCAGCACCGTTAAATACTATTTCCTGGCGCGCTTTCTGGAACTGGTCGGCAAGTTCTGTTGAAACGGAACACATGGCAGGAACTCCGTTTTCCGGATTGTTGGCGATCTCACGCTCCAGAGCATACATTGCATCGCCGTTCTTTGTGAGGCTGACGCCGTCAAAAGCAGCATCTGAACAGGGAATGGATCTCCACTGTGCAAAGTTGTCTTCCTGAATCGCAGGGCTGATACAGAATTTGATAAAGAATGCCGCAAGTTCTGCATTCTCAGAACCTTCGATGATTGCAAACGGGTTAGCGCCTAAGGTGGTTGCTTTTGCACGACCGTAATCAGGTGCAGGAACCGCTGTTACGCCCCACTCAATAGCATCACCGACTGTCAGTTTGATGGCATTGGCCATCCAGTTGCCGCAGAAATACATGGCTACTTTTTCCGTATAGAAAGGACACGAAGGATCGAATACGCCTCCGGCCGAGGTGCCCCATTCCTGAATCGTGGGTGCATATTTCTCGGAATATCCTTTTATCCATTCAAAGTATTGAATCATCTTATCTTCTGTAAGGTTAAGCTTATTGGTTGCAGGATCGTATACGTTTGTGCCGAATACGAACGGAATGTGGAAAGCATCGCCACTGGTATCACCGCCGTCGCCAATCCATGGAATCAGACCAAGTTGTTTGAATCCGCCTTTATCATCCGGTATGGAGAGAGCATCAGCCCAGGCGTCAAGTTCTTCCAGCGTTGTCGGAGGTGCTTCCGGATCAAGACCAGCCTCTCTTGCCAGTTTTTTGTTATAATACAGAAGATGCACGTTTGCATCCTGCGGTACCAGGTACGTCTTTCCGTCTACCTTAATGAGGTCATCAAGACCATCAAAGAAACTGTCGGGATCAATGCCTACTTTTGGGAGAAGGTCATCTACTGCCATAAAGGCGCCTTCAACCGCAAAAGAGTATACATCGATCGGCGAGTCGGAAATAATTAAGTCAGGAGCGTTGGTCCCGGAGGCCACTGCCGACATGAGAGCCCCATTTTTGATACCGGCGCCTTCAATCTGCTGGCGGGTGACATGGATACCGTTATCCGCGTACATTTCATTGAATAAGTCAACCCGGCTCTGATCCCATTCACCGGAACCGCCTGTAAATGCTGACCAGTAGACGAGTTCACCGGTAAGGTCCGTCTCCTCTTTTTCGATTCCGGCAAAAGTACCGGCTGCCGAATTTTCGCTGGCCGTTGTTTCAGCGGCAGCTTCTGTCTTTGCGGCTTCTGTGGCTTTCGCTGCTTCTGTGCCTGACGGTGTTGTACCCGAACTGCATGCCGCTAAGTTTGCAGCTGTTATTCCTGCGAGTGCTAAGGCTGCGATTTTGCGTAACTTCATAATTTTTCCTCCCTGATTTATAAGTTTTTGTCTTCTTTCACCTGGATAAAGGTACCGAATTTTTCTTTACTGTCAAATACCGTATAGTTGCCGCCTGTATATTCGCCATAGTGGCGGACCGGCATCCCGTTCTCTTCAAAATACTGGACAACCGGTTCTCTGTCTCTGGTCATAAATGCGATGTGATGGATGCCGTCGCCATTTTTATCCAGGAATTCCCGCCAGGAGCTGGGCTCGCTGTCTGGTTCCGTAATTTCCAGTACAACCTGTCCTAAATCAAATACCGCCAGTTTTGCTCTCGTATTTGTGGGCTGCCCTTTAAATTTTGTGTGTGCCTCACTCTCAGGCGGAACCGTAAATACATCCGGAACATCTACGCCGAAGAGTTCGGCATATGCCTTTGCAGTTTCCTCAATGTTTTTTACTACCAGTGCCACCTGACAGATGGTCTTTCCGTCAACAATCCCCATAATCATAGTCCTCCTTTTTGTCTGTAAACATTTTCGTGTACAATATACCCTGCGATATGTTACTATTAAGGATAGAAACATTGAAACAGTGTAAATATTGTGCGGTTCCCTTGTTCTTTTTATTTATTATGCGGTATTTTGCAGGGCGAAACCACTGAAATGTTGCGCAAAGTGCTGTCATATATTGCTGTGCTTGAGTATGGTGTGGTGAATATTACATGATAATGCAAAGGAGAAGAAGATGCTTCTTAGTGAATATTATGAGAATTTGAGCTTTAATCACGGACTTATGGTTAATATTTCTTATGCCGGCATTCCAACGGATTTTCCGCTGCATTGGCATACGTTTGTCGAAATTATGATAAGCTTTGACGGGAGTTTTGAGCTGGGACTCGGATATGATACCTACCAGATGGAAAAGCTTGATGTGGCAGTCTGCTATCCCGGGGTTCTCCATTCCATCAAATCAAAGGGGTGTGAAAAAGAGCTGCTGATTGTTCAGTTTCCGTTTGAACTGATAACGAATATGAAGGAATTCAGCTGCATGTCTTACAGACTTACGCAGATGCAGATCATGCGCGCCTGCGAATCAGAAGAACAGATACTTTTGATGAAGGATATTTTTATCCATATGAGAGATGTATTTTATTCTGATCTTCCATTTAAAGAAGTGATTTTATATACGGATTTATTATCAATATTTATACATTTGGGAAATCGCTGTTTCAGTGAGATGAAGGAGGCTGCTGCGGATCCCTGCAATGCAAAAACGACGGAGCTGATAGCGGAAGCCTGTTTTTTTATCGCCAGAAACTGTACTGAGCCTCTCGAACTGGAGACTGTGGCAAAGCATGTAGGGTTCTCCAAATATCACTTTGCGCACACGTTTAAAAAGTATGTGAATATGACTTTTTTAGAATTTCTCACGACTGAGAGAATCAAAAAAGCAGAGATACTGCTTGCCGACCCGAACATATCAATAACCGAAATTGCCATGCGTACGGGGTATACGAATCTCTCTACTTTTAACCGGACTTTCAAGATCAACAAGGGCTGTACGCCAAGGGAATTCAGAAATAAGGTTCATCGGCTCGACTGAGGAATCTTCCGGGGACTGGCCGATCTCACGCATCTGTTTTTTCAACATTTTTATTTCAAAATCCTTAAGATGGTGGATTGTTCCCCGCAATCTATGGTATAATGTGATGCAAAATGGATTATTATGCATATTTTTAAATAACAGGAGGAAAACAGACGATGCAGGCAGTATTACTGGCAGGCGGGCTGGGAACCAGACTTCGTTCCGTGGTGGCTGACCGTCCAAAGCCCATGGCGTTAATCGGGGATAAGCCATTTATGGAGTATGTGGTGCGGGAGTTAAAAAACCATGGAATCACGGAGATTATATTTGCTGTTGGATATAAAGGCTCTATGGTGGAAGAATATTTTGGTGACGGGGCGCGTCTGGGAATCAGAGTTTCCTATGCTTACGAGGAAACTCTGTTAGGTACCGCGGGCGCCATTAAGAATGCAGGACGCCTGGTGACGGACGACCGCTTTTTTGTATTGAATGCGGATACCTTCTACCAGATTCCATACGGCCGTCTGGTGAAGATGAGCCGGGAAAAGAATCTGGATATGGCGCTTGTGCTGCGGGAGGTGCCTGATGTGTCGCGGTATGGCCGGGCTGTTCTGGAGGGAGAGCGTCTGACCGCGTTTGATGAGAAGACAGAAGAGGCCTGTCCGGGGACGATTAACGGCGGGGTTTATTACATGAAACGGGCCCTTCTGGACGAGATCCCGGAGGGAAAGGTTTCCCTGGAGCATGATATGATTCCGAAGTGGCTTTCCAGCGGGGATAAAGCTCTGGGAGGAATCGTGAACGACGGGTATTTCATTGATATCGGTGTTCCGGAGGACTATTACCGTTTCATTGACGATGTAGAGAAAGGGGCAGTAACTGTATGATAATCAGAGGAAGAGCACCGCTTCGGGTCAGTTTTGGGGGCGGAGGCACAGATGTGGCGCCGTTCTGCGTAGAACAGGGCGGTGCAATCATTGGAAGCACGATCAATAAGTACGCGTATTGTTCCATCGTTCCCAGAAATGACGACCAGATCATCGTCCATTCCCTGGATTTTGATATGACGGTGAAATACAATACAAAGGAAAACTACGTGTATGATGGCCGCCTGGATCTCGTAACGGCCGCATTGAAGGCCATGGATATCAAACAGGGGTGCGAAGTCTATCTGCAGTGTGACGCGCCCCCGGGATCGGGGCTTGGAACGTCTTCCACGGTTATGGTAGCGCTCTTAATCGCCATGGCAAAATGGAAAGGCGTTTACTTAGATGGGTATGCCCTGGCTGATCTGGCCTACCAGGTGGAACGGGAAGATCTAAAGATTGACGGCGGCTATCAGGATCAGTATGCGGCTACTTTTGGCGGGTTTAATTTCATCGAGTTCCATGGACGCAATAACGTGGTGGTTAATCCGCTGCGCATTAAGAAAGAAATTATCCATGAACTGCAGTATAATTTACTGCTGTGTTATACGGGGAATATTCACGTGTCTGCCAATATTATCAAGGATCAGGTAAAGAACTACGAAAAGAAGGACGCGTTTGATGCCATGTGCGAGGTAAAGGCCCTGGCTTATGCTTTAAAGGACGAGCTCTTAAAGGGAAATTTATACAGCTTTGGCAAACTCCTGGATTATGGCTGGCAGAGCAAGAAGCGTATGAGCAGTAAGATTACTACACCACAGATTAACGAGCTTTATGATGAGGCGCTGAGGGCCGGCGCTCTCGGAGGAAAGCTGTTGGGTGCCGGAGGCGGTGGATATCTTCTGGTATACTGTCCTTATAATGTGCGCCATAAAGTGGCAGCCAGGCTGGAGGCGGCGGGCGGTCAGCTGACGGACTGGAATTTCGAACTCCGGGGTGCCCAGGCGTGGGTCACGGATGAAGAACGGTGGAATTACGACAGTGTCAAAGTCCATATGCCCAACGGAGATTACACATTTAAATTATAATACAGATTACAGGAAGATGATGCATGGACAGAGTGATATTTTTAGACCGGGATGGAACCATTAACGAAGAAGTGGAGTATTTGCACAGGCCGGAAGATCTAAGGTTTCTTCCCGGAGTCGGAGACGCGATCAGACGCCTGCGGGAGAATGGATTCGCTGTCGTCGTGGTGACGAATCAGGCCGGAGTTGCAAGAGGCTATTATAAGGAAGAGGATGTAATCCTGCTTCATGAGTATATGAATGAACGGCTAAAAGAGCAGGGCGCCTTCATCGACCACTTCTTCTACTGCCCTCATCACCCGGTTCACGGAATTGGAAAATATAAGACTGCATGTCACTGCCGCAAGCCGGAGACCGGAATGTTTCTCATGGCGGAGCAGTATTATCAGGTGGATAAGACACACTCTTATATGGTCGGCGATAAGCTGTTAGATGTAGAAGCCGGCCATAATTACGGGATAAAATCCGTGCTCGTGGGAACCGGATATGGCGCGGAGACTGCGGCGGAGATGACTGAGGAAGAGCAGAAGAAGGCGTTCGAACATTACTCTCCGGATCTGCTGTCTGCAGCGGAATGGATCATCGGAGAACAGAGCGGCTCATTATGAGGAGGAACGATAAGATGGAACCTATGAAGTATTTAGAGGAACTGGTGGAGCGGTATCCGGTACTTGATGTGGTAAAAGACGATGTGCTAAGTGCCTACAAACTGTTGGAGGGCTGCTATGCACAGGGCGGAAAGCTGCTGATTGCCGGAAACGGCGGAAGCTGTGCCGACTCGGAACACATTGTCGGTGAACTGATGAAGGGCTTTGTCAAGCGGAGAGCGGTACCGGATTCCTTTGCTGAAAGCTTAAAAAGCGTCGATGCGGTACGGGGAACAGAGCTGGCTGGTAAATTGCAGGGCGGCCTTCCTGCCATCGCATTAACCGGTCATGCGGGCCTCTCCACCGCTTATTTAAATGACGTGGACGGTGATCTGATCTTTGCCCAGCAGACATACGGATATGGAAAGCCGGGCGATGTGCTGATGGGAATTTCTACTTCAGGCAATGCAAAAAATGTAATGTATGCACTGACTGTTGCGAAGGCTCTTGGCATGAAGACCATTGGACTGACCGGAAAAGACGGCGGAGCGCTTAAAAGAGAAGCAGATACCGCGATTGTCGTGCCTGAGACGGAGACATTTAAGATTCAGGAGCTGCATCTTCCTGTTTATCACGCCCTGTGCCTGATGCTGGAAGAACGCTTTTTCTAAATACGGGACAGATTGGAGACAGCTATGACAGAAAAGCACTTTATGGATGGAATCGGTAAATGGAAGGACGAGATCATTGCCGCAGGACTGCTTATGGCATTTGCCTTCTTCATAAACAGAGGAATTGAAATAAAGGGGCTTTATATGGATGACCTCTATCTCTGGTCCTGTTACGGGGAGCAGACCTTCGGGCAGTTTATTTTCCCCTTGGGGAGCACGCGGTTCCGATTCCTGTATTATCTGGCCGCATGGCTGGAGCTGGCTGTAATTGGAAATCACATCGGCTGGTTTGTACCCGTTAATATTATCTTAAACGGCTGTATCGCCTATTCAGTATACCGGTTTGGAAAACGGTTGTCGAGAAGTTATCTGATGGGGCTTGGATGCGGCTTCCTATATCTCTTATCCAGAATGTCCTACTACCAGATCGGACAGGTGTACGGGCTGATGGAGAGTCTGGCCCTGTGGGCTGCGCTTGGGATACTCTACTGTCTGCTTCGTTACGTCGATGAGAAGGGGGACGGCAGGAAGTATCTGATCCGGTCGTGTGTGCTTTATTTTGCTGTGTGTTTTATCCATGAGCGTTATCTGGCACTGCTTCCCCTTATATATCTGGCGCTTCTGTATAAAAAAGGGAAAAAGAAGGCAGGCTGGTTTCTTCCTGCCGGAGTATTTGCAGTGGTTATGGCGATTCGTGTGCTGACGACCGGTGGTGTGGCTCCGGCGGGCACGGGGGGGACGAATGTCGCTGATACCTTCAATATCATGACTTCCCTGCGCTATGCGGTTGACCAGGTTCTGTATATCTTCGGCGTGAATGCCGGACCCGGTCATTTAAGCGGCGCAAGCTGGGCAGAGTCTCCTTCGTGGATTCATGTCCAGATCATAGCGGCAGATCTGGCACTTCTGGTGCTTGTGATACTGGCTGTCATCCGGTTGATCCGGGATAAGGAAGGCAGACGGAAGGCTCTGCGCGATATCAGCCTGTTTCTCGTATTTATCGCCCTCTGTATCGGTGCTTCCAGCGTTACCATCCGTGTGGAGACCAGATGGATCTATGTATCCATGACGGCCGCGTATCTGCTGGCCGCCTGTTTATACGGGATGATTACGGCAAAGCCGGAACACGGCAAAGTCGTTGATATCAAACGGGAAGTGCGAAAGGCAGCCGACAAAAAGGCGGGACGCCAGAGTGCAGTTCTCTGCGGCGGGCTCTTTCTGGTCTACATCATAATCATGGCTCCGGTGGAGAATTATTACCGGGGACAGTATCACAACCTTTATTTCTGGGCTGACCAGCAGCGGTATAATTCGCTGGCGGAAGAGACGTATGAGAAATATGGAGATGATATCTTCGGCAGAAAGATCTATATTATAGGGAATTCATATCAGATGAGTGATTTTACGGCCAGAACCTTCTTCAAGGAGTTTGACCGTGACAGGAAGGCGGAGGGAACGGAAGTTTATTTCATCGATTCGATCCATGATATCGGCCTGATCACCAATAATATGCTGGTTCTTAAAGAAGATCCGGCTCATAACGCATTTCAGGATGTCACTGATTTTGTCCGTAATTTAAAGTGTGAGGCGGTCTACGGATATTACCGGGACGGCTGGATGGACGAGAGTGCAGAGGTTCGGATTATGACGGGATCCAGTGGTGTGATCAAATTAGAGATTTATTACCCGGGAGCGTTGACGGGGTCAGAGATCTCCACGATTTCCCTGAATGGAGAGCCGGTCAGGGATCTGGTCATCAATCAGAATACCATGAAGCTGGAGCTTGAGGCGGAACCCAATCAGATCGCCAGTCTCCGGTTTGATAATAATTTCTATTTAAAGGATGCGGGAGAGCAAAGAGGGGAGAAGCGATTCTCCATGATTGTGAACTTTACGGCAGACTAATAACTGGAAAGGAACTCTATGAAACGCAGATACTATTTATCCATTCTTCCGCTGGCCGGTATCCTGTTCTGTATGTGGTATATCCACATTGCGGCTTCCGATGTGATCTATTCAGACTATATCAGGCTGGTAAACAGTTATCTTCCGGATGTGTGGAATCCGGCAAAGTTCTTTGTGCCGGACGTACTTACAAGGATTCCGGTAAATTACCTGGCCCGCATCATCAATGTGGAATTTTTCGGATTTAATACCATGTTTGACCGGGTGCTCGGTGTTCTGGCGCTGGGCCTGTCAGGCTTTATTCTGGGGAAATACTGTCAGTTAAGGAAGGTAAGGACCGTCTGGTTCGCCATCCTGATGGTGCTGATGTTCAGTCTGAATAAATGGGAGATGCTGATCAATGGAAGCGGCTGGGCGCATTTTCTGGCCTTCGCCGGATTCTATTACCACTATCTCGTCATGGACAGGCTGTGGACGGGGGATGAAAGGCCGGGAGACAGAAAGCTTCTGGCAATCCTTCCATTTGCCATCACAATCCTGACGGCCGGTCCGTACTGTGCCATCTATTCTGTGGCAGTCATGATGGCCTATGGATTTATGACGATTCTGGATTACAGAAAAACGAAACGGTTTGAGAGGACTTACCTTCTCTATGCGCTGTGTACATTAGCGGCGCTTCTGCTTTACATATGGAGCAATTCGCTTACGGTGGAGGACCATGCGGCTGCAGCCGAGGTGGGGCTGTTCACTCAGCTTACTCAGACCCCGGGATTTTTTGTCCGTTTTATTCTGATTTCTTTTTCATCCATGGTCGTTGGAATCGAGGAGGCCATTGCCGCATTTAAGGGAAATATCGTCCCGTTTGCAGTTCTGGGACTTCTTGTGATAGCGGCTTACTTATATGCACTGTATTTGAATTTCCGGTACCGTCTGTATGAAAAGTCAATGGTGCCGCTTATACTGATTGTATCGGGGGGACTGAACCATGTGCTGATACTCCTGTCACGGTGGATTTTTCTGGTTGATGACTATGGCGCCAGCTCCAGATACGCCCTGCAGTTTCAGGCAGGCATATTTGGCATTATCCTGACCTTTGCACTGTGCCGCAATGAAATGGTGACGAACAAAAAAGCGCGGGAAAAATACCGTCGGTTCTCTGCTGTGGCCGTCGTCTTCTGCCTGCTGTTTCTGGCCGGTAATGTGTATACGACGTACCATGAACTGAAGAAGGCGCCGGATCGGAAAGAAACCTTCGAAAAACGGGCACAGATGGCACTGGACTATGAAGAGATGACGGATGACGAATTGAGAGCGGAGTTTGAATACCGGACAACCCGTCCGGAAAGCGGCGGCCAGATCCGGGACGCGCTGACCATATTAAAAGACAACGGCTGGGGTGTCTTTCGGGACCGGAAATAAACATGTTACTGAGGTGGTGAAACGGATGGAACGGACTCATAAATCTCCCCGCGGAAGGAAGTCAGGCGGCTCTTTGCAGAGCAGAGGGCTGGTTTTGCTTCTGTGGGTATGTGCTTTGGGCGCGATTGCATATTCCGCGGACCAGGTGTTCGTAAAAGGAATCCTGTCCTGGCACAGGCAGCAGAAAGAATATTACAATATGATGGCAGAAGTGATTGCTCTCTTCTGTGTTTTTACTGTCCTGTATGGACTCATAAGAAGCCGGATTTTAAAGGCGGCCGGGACCATTTTAGTTCTGTCCGTCTTTTTCTGGGGGCATATGGTGTTTCTTCCGGTGGTGACGGCAGGCATCTACCTGATCTACCTGATTCTGTTGGGAGAATTTTTTTGCAGAGATATTTTAAAGCTGAAGGAGTCCGATGGAACTGCTGTTTATTTTCTGGGCGGCTCTCTTCTTGTAATTCTGATCTTCTGTCTGATGTCGGCTGTGGGAATCGGCGCTATCGGAGATTTACAGATTTTTGTCATAGCCAGCGGTATCCTTCTGATTCTCCGGCTGTGTATGCGGCGTGGGAAAGAAAATAGAGGTTTGTCGGCATGGAGCAGCCGGAAGGCCGGGCAAAAGAGGGAAAACAGTCCCTGGCTGACGGCGCTCTGTATTGCGTTTATCGTGACCATGTTCTGCATTCAGGCCGGGCGTATGAATATTGCTCTCGATTTTGACAGTCTCTGGTATGGCGTCCGATCCCGGTATGTGCTTGATAACGGGAATGGGATTTATGAAAATATGGGGACGATCGGAATCGTCTATACGTATTCAAAGGGCTGGGAAGTGATGACGCTTCCCCTTGCCAATCTGCCCTCATACAGCTTCCTGCTTGCTTTTAATCTGTGGCTGACGGCGGGCGTCATCTTTATGGCTTACCAGGCTGCCCGTTTCTATATGGGAAAAGGCCACTCGATCATGTTTGCTGCTCTTTTAGCCGGTGTGCCGGGAATCATGAATATGGCCATTACCACCAAGACAGATATTGCTACGCTTCTCTTCCAGGAAATCATGATTTTTTATCTTCTTAAGTATTTGAAGGAGGGCAGAAGGGAGTGGAGATATCTGGCATACGGGTTCGCCTCTTTCTTTCTGACATGGACACTGAAGCCGACGGCTCTCGTATTTTCCACAGCCATCCTTGGTATGAGCCTGCTGTTTCTGGTGTGGAAACGCCTGCTTCCGTCGGGAGGCGGGAAAGGAAAAGCGGGACAGGCAGGTGGAAAAGGGAATGCGGGACAGACGGGCGCGCTGGGGCTTTTTCTGTTATCACTTCTGGCACTTGCAGGAATCTGGGCCAGAACTGTAATGATCACAGGACTGCCGGTGACCTCGGTATTCTCCTCCATTCTTACGAAGCTGGGGCTGGAGATGAAATATCCCTTCAATGTCAATAAAATTCCTAACAGCGGAGCGGAGCTGCCTTTTGGCGAACAGCTTGTGAATTTTATCAGGCGGGCATTCGGCTTCCTGCTCCGGCCTCTGGGCGTGGATATGGACCATGTGATTCTTGCCTGGGGTGGATTTCTGCTCTTTATTGTGCTGCTTTTGTGGATATTCAGTTTGTTTTACAGAAAAAATGTGGAAAATGACAGGGAGAGGCTGCTTTCGTCCTGGCTGAACGTGGTATTTATTCCCTTTCTGATTGTCTGCGTAGTCAGTCTCTATATGCTGGTTCAGGTGGATGGGAATTACTTTATGCTGCTTTACGTCCTGGCTGCGCTTTATGTGATGCGGCTCGTAGTCCGGATCTCGGACAAGGCGGTTAGAAACGGGCTATGCGGTATCCTGGTTCCTGTGATGTGTTTCTGCGCTGTGGTGTCCTCCCTGACAAACTGGAGCTGGGTTGTGGGATTTTCACCGGTATCCTGGAAGCATCACGGGTATTACGACCATCAGGAGGCGAAGCACCAGGAAATGGTTGAAAAAGGAAACGGACAGATCTGGGATATTCTGGCGGAAGACCCTGAAAACCGTCTGATCGCGGTGGGAGATCATCCCGGAGTACTGGGATTCCCCTGCAATGCCCAGTCGTACGATGATATTACCGGTTCCTGGGGAAATGTGGTTCTGGTGAAAACCATGGATAATTTCGTGGAGTTTATGGACTATGCGAAGACGGATTATGTTTACACAGAAGCCGGATACATGGAGGAGGAGCAGCGGTGTTACAGCCTTGTTCGCACGCTCATTGAATATGGCAAGCTGATTCCCATCTGTTATGAGGAAGGGAATATGCTGGCGCGGGTGGATATCGACGGAGAATATACGGAAACCAGTCGGGCGGCATTGACAGAATTTGACAAATGTTATATAAAGAAGAATGTGGATTAGGCGGAAAGGTTGGAGTTGGAAATGAAGAAAGAAGTTAAAATAGGAATCGGACTGGTATTTCTGGCGTTTTACGTGTTTCTGATCATGCAGTTCGGCAAAGTATTCGTGTATTATGATGACTTCGGATACTTATCGCTCAGCTATGGGAATACGGTGCCGGATGTGATTGGTTCCAACTATACGTTATCCCAGCTGCTTTCATTTATGGGGAAACATTACTTCTATTCGAATGGAAGGCTGTTTTACTTATTCCTGTTCAGCTTTTTAAATATGACTGGCGGACTGGCTGCGGTCCAGGCCTTTATGGCAACCAGCGTTCTGGCGATTCTGCTTCTGGTCCATTACGTGGTCATGCGCCATAGTAAGCCTGCGGGCTGGCGCCCGGTGTTTCTGGCGGCTTTTATCTGTCTGCTCTACGGGACCATTGGAATTCTGATTCAGCGTCTGGGAACGTACTGGTATGCGGCCAGCTTTCTGTATGTAGTACCTGCAGTCACATTTCTGGTCCTGGCAGTTCTTTATTATGAGACAATCGGGGAAGAACCAAAGACCTGGAAAAAGGCGGCCTGCATCGTGCTGGCGTTCTTTGCCGCGTTTTCTCAGGAAGAGTGGCTGGTGGCTGTGATCGGTTATATCTGTATGGTGATTGCCTGGAAGACTTTGAAGAAGTACCGTGTCCGCGCTTACGATTTCGGAACGCTGGCGGCGGCTGTGGCCGGAGCGCTCCCGATCCTGACATCACCGGCGGTTAAGATGCGTATGGACAACAACAGCGAGTTTTCCAATCTGCCGTTTATTCAGAAGGTACTGACCAACTTAAGAAATTTAATGAATCTGTTTTTTTCTTCTGATAACCAGAATTATCTGGCAGTGCTGTTGATGGCTCTGATGTGCCTGGGAGCCTATATGATATGGAAGCGTATGAAATATACTGTCTTGAATATCGGGTATCTGGCCTTCTCAGCGGCGGTCACCGTGTACCTGTTTCTAAAGCTGAACCGCCATGTCCTGGGGTCGGGCGGTCATTCCCAGGTGATGATATGGGTCCTGTTTCTCTATCTCCTTGTGACGGCGGTGCAGGTAATCCGTATTCTGTATGACAGAAACCAGATTTTGATGGGAATGATATTCTTATCAGCGATTCTGACGCTGGCCTGCCTCGTGGTGGTGCCGGAGCTTCCCCAGCGGGTGCTGCTTCCGTTTATCTATCTGTCTTACACGCTGTTCGGGTACTTATTCTGTCTGATTCTGCTGGAACGGAAAAGTGCCGTATGGGGGATTGCCGGACTTATTATAGTGGCGGCTGTCAGTATTCCAAACCTTAAGAATATTTACCGGGGCTACAGCATCAACTATGAAGTGCTTATGTACAACGATGGAGTGATCAGGGATGCGGCGGCACGAATCCGTGATGGCGGGGAGGAGATAAAGAAATTAACGCTTTATCAGAATCCGGATCGTTTGTGCAGCTGCGAGATGGTTTACGATGAAAATTTTAAGTATATGATATACTGGATGGATGAGTATTACGATCTTCCGTCCGAAGTGGAACTTGAATATGAGCCAATCACTGATCTGGGTGCATGGCGGCAAACACACTGATTTAAAGGAGTATAAACTGTGGAGAGAAAATTATCGGTCGTCGTATCCTGCTATAATGAGGAGCTGGCACTGCGCCAGTTTTATGCGGAGACGGCGAAGGTGCTGAAAAGCTTAAGCTGGGATTACGAACTTATTTTCGTCAATGACGGAAGCCAGGACGGCAGCATCGGGATCTTAAAGGAACTGGCAGCTGGGGATGAGAAGGTGAAGGTGGTGGATTTTTCCCGTAATTTCGGCCACGAAGCCGCCATGATTGCGGGGATGGACTACAGCAGCGGTGACGGTATCGTCTGCATGGACGCAGATCTTCAGCATCCGCCGGAATGCCTGCCTGGAATTATTGCAAAACTGGATGAGGGGTATGATGTCATCAACATGGTCCGCACGAAAAATGAGTCCGCGGGCTGGTTTAAGAACTTTGCCGGAGCCGCGTTTTACCGTCTGATAAATATTCTCTCAGATGTGAAATTTGAACCCAATGCATCTGATTTCTTTGCGGTCTCGAAGAAGGCGGCAAAGGTGCTCAAGACGAATTACCGTGAAAAAGTCCGGTTTCTCCGGGGCTATGTGCAGAATATCGGATTTAAGCGGACAACCATCGAATACGAGGCCAGAAACCGGGTGGCAGGGGAAAGCAAGTACAGTATTAAGAAGCTGATTACATTCTCCATGAATACGATCATGTGCTTTTCTAATCTGCCTCTGAAGCTGGGAATCTATGCCGGAGGTTTCGCGGGTGTTCTGGGAATTATTATGATGATATATACAATCTGGAGCTGGGCAGAGGTTGGAACGCCCAGTGGTTATGCGACCACGATTGTGCTGATCTGCTTCATGTTTGCGATTCTCTTCCTTATAGTCGGTATTATCGGGAATTATATTGCGATTCTGTTTGCGGAATTAAAGGACAGGCCGATTTATATTGTGGGAGAGACGAAGAACTTTACAGATGACGAAGAATAACAGGGCATAGTGCTGACAAATCGTAGTGTAGAAAGGCTGACGGGAAATGGAATTTCTCTGTCAGCCTTTTTGATCATTGGGGGAAGATAAGGCTATCGCGTTATTGATTTTTCTTTTTCCAGGTAAGCGGCCGCCTTTCCATGATCCAGAGAAAAATATTTCTGCAGTTTCTGGATAATTCGTTCTTCTGGAACATGTTCTTCTAAGTTTTCCATAATGATGGCCCGGATACCCTGTGCCAGTCCTTCTGCCAGTCCTTCTTCCCTGCTGTATTCTTTCTCGCTGGCGATATGCAGTTCCTTGTCGTTTTCTGCAAGTAATTTTTCCAGTTCATCTGGCATACATAACTGATGTGCTTTGCAGGCTTTAAGATGTTCCAGGGCTTCTTCATAACTCAGTGAAAAATATGTCTGCAGTTTCAGGATAATCTGGTTCTCCGGACTGCCTTGTCTGAAACTATCTGTAATGATGGCCCGGATACCCTGTGCCAGTCCTTCTGCCAGTCCTTCTTCCCTGCTGTATTCTTTCTCGCTGGCGATATGCAGTTCTTCATCGTATTCTGTAAGTATCACTTCACACACCTCCGATCTGTGGACCGACAGAAATTCCGCAAGAATATCATGTTTGATACAGTAATTTACCGCGCGTTCTACTGCCACTTCCAAAGAAAACGCATTTTTCAGTTCGTCCCGCACCCGGCCTGTAAATTTGGCGTAATCTCTCAGCTTTTTGCACTGCCTCATCAGTTCCTTACTGTGTCCGCGATTAATGTTAATCACGGTGGCGTTCAGTTCGATGCACGCCGAAAGCTTCGGGTTTGTCCGGTAAAAGGACTGAGACAGAGAAAGGATTGACCGCTCGGGTCTGTTCTCGGGGCCGTTGTAGAACACGACGTACTGTGGGAGCGGAAGCATGAGACGGCGGCTGCCATAGATGTTAAAATGCTTTTTTGCGATATACTTGCGGTATTCATCTGAAAAATAGAAGAGACCCCGCAGCGGCATATTAGGGCTCCATGTACTCTGGTGTTCCCAAAGGCTTAAGACCTCATCAACGATGAACGCAGCGTCATTCTTGAGCCCCATATAAATGACATCGTCCAGCGTTACGATCTCCAGCTCCTCCGGATCACTGTACGAAGATCCATTCATGGCGTTGTAAAGTTCCAGTAAGTCCTTTTTTTCACTGAATACCATGCGGAATAATCTGTCTTTGTACTTTTTGTTGATTTTTATCAAGTATCATACCTCCATTATACATAAAATCGTGGTAAAATTCAATAGCTACACAAAAAACTGACATGACTGAAGGCAGATCATCCCTTTTCTGTAAATAAGACGTATCATAACTTTTCAATGGAACTTTTGGCAGAAATGCCTTAGATGATTAAAGAAGTTTGACCGGTTCAAGATCCGTAAATTACGACGATACCGTGCAGACCGAATCTGTTTTTTCATTCTAACATACTTCTTTAACGGTTGCAACCGCCATTTGAATTTGCTACAATGTGAGAAGTAATGCAGGATCATGCAGTATCAGGACGCCAGCCCTGCCGTACAGGGGATCGAGACTTCAGTCTGGGGTAAAGCTGTAGCAGCTGGCTGTGTGAATAAAAATGTGAGAAGAGCGAGGATAGTTAAGATGACATGTGATAAAACAGATACAATGAATTATGTGGTCTCTTTTTTGGAAAAACTGGTAAATACTCCGAGCCCCAGCGGCTTTACGGATGAAGTGATGGCTCTGGTGGAAAAGGAAGCGGCCGGTTTTGGTTTCCGGTCCCATTACAGCAGGAAAGGCGGTCTCATCATCGAGGTGCCGGGAAATACGGAGGTGGTTCTGGGGCTTTCCGCCCATGTGGATACGCTGGGGGCTATGGTTCGTTCCATCAGCTCTGAGGGGATGCTGCGCATCGTTCCGGTGGGCGGATTTATGATGGAGAGCATTGAGGGAATGTACTGTAAAGTGCATACCAGAACAGGCAAAGTGTATACCGGTACGATTCTGACGAAGGAACCGTCTGTTCATACGTATGATGATGCAAAAACCCTGGAGAGAAAACCGAAGAACATGGAAGTTCGCCTGGATGAGAGAGTAAGTAGTGAAGACGATGTCAAAGCGCTGGATATCTCCGCCGGTGATTATATCAGCTTTGATCCGATGTTTGTCTATACAGAAAACGGATTTATCAAGTCACGCCATCTCGATGATAAGGCTTCCGTGGCTGTGCTGATGGGAGTTTTAAAGGAGTTGGAGGAATCCGGTGTGAAGCCGGAGCGCACACTTAAGATTGTAATCAGCAATTATGAGGAAGTTGGCTTCGGCGCAAGCTGGATTCCGGAAGATATCGAGGAATTTATCGCCGTAGACATGGGAGCGCTGGGGGATGATCTGGCCGGGGATGAATACCGGGTATCCATCTGCGCGCTGGATTCTTCCGGACCATATGATTACAAGATGACAAGCCGTCTGATTGAGATTGCAAAGGAGCGGGAGATCGGGTATGCCGTGGATATTTTCCCGCATTATGGCTCTGACGTGGGAGCGGCTCTGCGCGGCGGTCACAATATCCGGGGCGCACTGATTGGACAGGGGGTACATGCGTCACATGGAACGGAGCGGACGCATGTGGAAGGGCTGGAGCAGACGCTTCGGTTGATTGAGGGATATCTTGGACTGAAGTAGTACAGTCTTGTTCAATTGCTGCGTTATTCATGCAGTGCTGTACCAGGATGACAGACAGGGAGGCAGAATGGAGACAGTTAAATTAACCAGAGAGCAGGCAAGACGTTTCTTGCTGCGGAGACATGGCCTTTTGGGCGGATACCAGTTTGAAGGAAAACGGGGAATCCTGGAGTTTGTAAAACAGGTGGGCTGCATCCAATTCGATCCGGTTAACGTATGCGGGAGGAGCCCGGAGCTGGTGCTGTTGTCCCGGGTAAGGGGCTTTACGAAGCAGATGCTTCATGAGCTTCTGTATCAGGACAGGCAGCTGATTGATTACTTCGATAAGAACCTTTCCATTTTTGCAACGGAAGACTGGCCTTATTTTGAGTGTTATCGGGAACAGCACCGGCAGTGGGAGCGGAGCCATGCCGATATCGAGACGGTAAGTGAACAGGTGAAAGGGATTATCGCAGAGCAGGGAGCGGTCTGTTCCGCTGACTTAGACATGCCGGGAAAGGTACACTGGTACTGGAGTGATACAAAGCTGTCCAGGGCGGCGCTGGAGCATTTATATTTTACCGGTGACCTGGCGGTTCATCACAAGAAGGGGACGGTAAAATATTACGATCTGATCAGCCGCTGTGTCCCGGAGGAGCTTTTAATGCAAAAAGATCCGCTGCCGGATGAACGGGAACACCAGAAATGGCGTGTTCTGCGGAGAATCCGTTCCGTCGGCCTTTTATGGAATCGACCGTCGGATGCCTGGCTGAACATTTTAAACTTAAATGCTGCAGGACGCCGGTCTGCTTTTGAAAGCCTATTGAAAGAAAATGCCATCGTTCCTGTTTTGATAGAAGGGATTACGGAACCTTTCTATATGGCAAGTGAAGACCGGGAGCTGGCAGATGAGTGCGGATCGGGGAAAAACTGGAAAAAAAGGTGTGAGTTTCTGGCCCCGCTTGATAATCTGCTGTGGGATAAAATTTGATTCGTATGATCTTTGATTTCGATTACAAATGGGAGATTTATACCCCGGCGGAGAAACGGAAATACGGCCATTATGTACTGCCTGTATTATATGGCGACCGTCTGATCGGCAGAATCGAAGCGTCGTACGATCGGAAGGAGCAGCAGCTGAATGTGAAAAACATCTGGTATGAGCCGGGAGTCAGAAGGACGGAGGGAATGCAGCAGGCATTGAGCGCTGCAGTGAACCGGCTGGCTGAATTTAACCGGGGGGCGGAAGTGATTGCCTGAAAAGTAGTCCGCTTCCGGTTATACGAATCATAAGCAGACCATGGAAGAATTTTTAAGAGTCTTTACCTTTCTGCCGCCGTAAATATATTTGCGATTCAGAATCACCTATAGTATAATTAGATTCGTAAATAAATATCGATGGTTCCTATAATGGCACTTATGAGAAGCGTTTTTTCTCATAGGTGCTTTTTTGGTCACATCTGGTTCCATCAGGTCTACAATTTTTTGAAATTTACCATAAAATCCGGTTAATTTTCCGTACGTTGATAAACATAAGTGCCATTATAGGAAAAATATTCAATAATGGTGTTTTTATTAAACGTTTCGTGTGAAAGGAGCTTCTCAAAATGACCGAAAAAGTATGTTTTACCACTCTGGAAACAGATGAAAAGTTAAATTATCTTTATGATGAGATGAGAGGATTGGCAAAGAGGCAGGACCAGATGATGGGGGATTTGGAATACATAGGAAAGCAGCTCAGAAGGGTAGAGATTATTCAGGATGACAATATTGCGGACAGCATTGCGGCTATGGTATCGAATATCGCGGACATATCAAAAAAGATGGACAATTTCATTAACATGGAAGCTGCCCTTAATACAATAAAGTCAGATGTGAAGATCATAAAAGAGCTTTAGCGTGTGCCCCAAAATGCGGGGCCGGCTATTTGCCGGCCCGCTCCAGGTCTTTCTGAAATACGTTAAGATCCTGTCCCTTTAAAGCTCGTTCCAAAAGCTGGGGAACCAGCACTCGCGTTCGGCGCTGTGGCTGCGATCTGTTGTTCGATCAGATGCTTCATGATGCGGTTCTCCTTCTTTAAAATTATGATATCAATTTATCTGATAAAAGTATATCATAGATAAAATTTTTAAGCAAAAAATCTCTGAAGGCACCTGACGGGTCTCCAGAGATTTCTATGTAATGTTGATTCAAAAGTACCAGGTTAACAACAGGTCTGTTTTTGAACTAACGTTATTGTAACAAATGATGGATTAGAACCATTTTTCAGTCCGTTATATTGGGAAAGTTCTAATACTCTTACATTCATTAAAAAAGGCAAATTTTAATAAAGCTTCGTTAAAATACTCTTTCAAAATGGAGGAGGAGTGAGAAATACCTGCTTCATACCAGATATTATTAAAGTTGAGTATTTTTCTTTTTTTATCAACGATAAGTTCAATGCGACCTATAAAATTATTACCATAAATGATTGGTAAAACGTAGTAACCAAATTTTCTGATGGCTGCAGGGATATATATTTCCCATTTATAATCAAAATTAAATATGGCTTGTATAAGTTTTCTATCCCAAAGAAGATTATCAAGAGGGGCAATGAATTCACAACGTCTATTTAGTTCTTTACCATGCGATATACTATTAAGCAGATTTAATTCATCGACACAGCAATATAATATATCTTTTATGCCATCTACCAGGACCTCGGCAATGACGTTCTCCTCCAACAATTGTCTAAAAATGTTGTTTCTTATATGTGAGTTAAGTCCCCCTATATTAAGCCATGCGTCTGAAGAACGATTCCATAAAAGACCAATAGAACGAATTCTTCTTAACATACGCCATTTCTGATGTTTAAATTCATCGTCAAAAGGATCTTTTATATTCAAAAACTCATGATTAATATATTTTGAGGCTAAATCATAATATTTTCGATTCCCATCTTTATGATGAATAATTAAAGTACCCATTGAATATAATTGTTCCAATACTGCTCTGGACATATTATTACTATTGCTCCAGTGAATAGAGGATTCCCAAGAGATATTCCCTTCAAATTTCAAATCCTTTGAACAAATTGCACCGTTTTTTTCTATAAAAGAAACCGTTGTTTTCATTAATGGTTCCATTTCTGGATAGCGTGCAGCATTAAATTGAGCAGCTATCCGGTAGCGTGCAAAATAGGGCCAATCTTCAGTAAGTATAATAGATAAGTTTTTGTCAGGATAATCAATCAAAATCCGATCTGAATATAACAGTTCATAAAGTATATCTTTGTTAAAATCTTTTATTCTTGACTGACAAACTAAGTCCGCATTTTTTCCACAGATATCAATAGGATCATATTGGATACAGCCGGCTTGATGAATAAAATCAAGTACTCCTTGTTTTCCGGTAAATATATAGTCTCCAATAAGTCCCTGCCTTGATAATAAAAACTCTCTGGCCTGCCGATTGGTAAGCTTGATCATAACAACTTACGACCCTTTCATATTAAGTCTTAATGGTTTTAAAATATTTGCTTTTTTATCTTTATCCCATGTTCTGTTTAGTCCGTTATTAACTGCTTTTAGGACTTTAGGATTATTGATACTAGAATATATACAAGCTAAACCCAGTAGAGCCTGATAAGATATTACATTCTTTTTTACTGCTTTTAGCAAATAATATATAGCCTTATCATAATTATTTGTATAAAAATATATTAATCCTAAATTACAATTTACATTCACATTATTAGGATGCATATTCAATTGTTCTTTAAGTAATGATTTAGCGCAATCGAATTGACCTAACTCTATAAGTAAGGTAGCATAATCATTTGCTACGTTAAGATGATTTTTTACTAGCATATAGGATTTATCGTAATTGTAGAATGCACGTTTAAAATCATTGTTTTGGCGTAATAATTTAGCCAATATAAAATATAGACTTGGAAAGGTCAGTCCCTTTTTTTCTAGAATAATTAGTTCGTCGATACATTCGCGGGAGTTATTCGGCATGGTATTTATTTTGTATTGGATGTCGAAAAAATTATTTAACGATGAAGGATATTTTAAATTGGATTGTTGTACATATTGTATGTTGTTTTGGTACTTAGATATATATTTCCAAAAATCATTTTTCGTTTTTTTATTAATATAACCGCCCTGATACGATAAAGAAATATAGATATCTGAGATTCCACTTTTTTCAGCAGCATTTAGAATATAATCAATTTGCGGATTAATAGGCAGGTTATTATAAAAGTAATCCAAATCTACTGTTAAAATATATTCATTAGGATCAATAATGGAATTAAAGTTAAATTCCTCTCCGGGTAATTCCCATCTTAATCCGTATGATGAAAAAGTCAAATTATTTTTTTGATAACGTGAATAAACAGAATCACTATTATTTATACCTCCCCTCTGTGAAAAAAAAGCATACGAAATTTTATCACGGACAACTGGATTATTAAAATCTTTTCGACACCAAATAATGTGATTAATTATATTTAATTTCCCCATTACATTTACAAAATCACTTAAACTATAATTTCCTTCACTTAAATAACAAATAGTATCAGTTTCTATGAGAGGATTATAATTATTACAGTAGGTTATATCTGCATCTGGATGTGCATCATATAATAGTAGAGTTTTATTTTTCAGCCCTTTATCAATTAAAATTTGAAGTATTTCACAATGACGTTCAAACAAATAAAGATTAATAATAATCTTCCTTTCTTATTTGAGAGAGTGCACAATCTATTCGCCAACAAAGGTCTTCAATTTCACGATGGGTGATAATAAACGGAGGACCTAAATTAATTTGATTTCCGACACGAGTTGCAACACCATGATTAAGCAAACTTAATTTTATATCATCTGCAAACAATGATGGCATTCTTTCTTTAGTCTCTTTGTTTCTTACTAATTCTATTGTGCCCAGAAGGCCAAATGTTCTTATTTCACCTACAAAACTATATTTAGATATTGTTTCTTCAAGTAGCTGTTTTAAATATATACCTTTTTCAAAAACTGATTCAACTAATTTTTCATCTTCCAGTATCGTAAGATTTTTTAGTGCGGCTGCACAGCTAACAGGATGTGCGGAATAGGTATATCCATGAATGAAACCAGGTGTGAAAAGGCGTTCATAAATTGTGTTGGATACAGTTAGGGCAGATAATGGGGCATATCCACCAGTAAGCCCTTTGCCTAATACAATAATATCTGCATCAATATCCCACTGTTCGTAGCCAAACCATCTGCCAGTTCTTCCAAAACCAGTAATTATTTCATCTAGTATAATAAAAATATTATTTTTGTGACAAAGCTTTGTGACCTCTTCCCAATATTTTCGAGGGGGGATCGCGGTACCTGCTGACATGGAAATCGGTTCAGCTATAAAAGCAGCAATTGTGTCAGCTCCTTCTTCTTGAATAATTTTTTTCATCTCATTAATGCAATAAAGATCACACGTTCCTGTTACGTTATTTTTATGAACACATTTATAGCAATACGGATGAGGTGTATATCGAGCTCCCGGCACACCTTTTCCAAATGGATACCTCCAACCAGTTATACCAGTAAAGGTCATTGCTCCAAAGGTCGCTCCATGGTAAGAATGCTGGCGGCTTAATATTTTGTTTTTTTTATAATTTCCTTCCATAAAATAGAATTGTTTTACAGCTTTCACGGCACTTTCAATACTTTCTGATCCACCACATGCAAAAAGACAATTTGTAATTTTCTCTGGTAACATTTGAATGATTTTTTCTGCTAATTTCTGAGCGGGTTCATTCACATATCCCTCTTGTAAAATATATCCCAATCGTATTGCTTGTTCTTGCATGGCATTAGCGATTTCTTTACGACCATGCCCGGTATTAACTACCCATGCTCCTGACATTGCATCAAAATATTGCTTGCCGTTTGTATCGTACAGAAATATCCCATCTCCATAAGCAATATTAAGAGGGCCTATTCTGCTTAGTAAATCACCACTTATGCCTGCACTCCAAAGTGCGTTATCCTTCATAGCTATCGTCCTTTACAAGTCTGTTAGTATTTTTCAATATAATTATTCCTGTCACTATAGTAATAAATGCACTTATCTCGACTACATAACCAACATACAAAAAATCTGTTAGCAGTGGGCCGCCTATTGATCCCAGCAAATAGCCTATAGTGCCAATAGAGCTAATTATACTAATACATTTTCCCAGATACTTTTCTTCCGGTAATGTCTGTTCTAATGTTTCTTCAATTGTATTGGAAAACCCATAACCAGTCGCATATATACATAAAGCTACTATTATTAGAACTATGTTACTAATATTACCCATGATACATAAAGCAATTCCTCCCAAAAGATAGCCTAATCCCATTAATAGTATTTCTTTTCTTTTAGTTATCAGTAAATGCACGGCATAAGGGGCTAAAAGATATCCCAAAATGTTACCAATAGATATAATTGCTTCACTATATCCTACATAATGTTCTGGTAAATGCAAAGCTTCTGCTACGAATAGTATTTGTATTGAAGAAAAACTACCAAGTCCTAACCAAATTAAAGCTACAACAAATGCTAATACTAATAAATATTTATTGGTAATTAAATACTTCCAACCATCAAAAGTTTCTTTCAAAAAACCTGTCTGTATTTTGGGGAATTCTGGACCTTTATATATTAGATTATACTTTTTACGCTCAATAGGTAGAATAATTAGTAAAACGGAAATGCCAGCAAACAATAAACATATAGTTCCAAATATATTCAATAATATATATGCATTAGCAAAAATACTTCCTATTAAAACACTCGCAGTTATTGTTGTGATTTCCTCTATAACCATAATAACAGAGTTTACTTTTAGTAATGTTTTTTCGTTCAACATTATTGGTTTTACTACACTTTGGGCTGGTTTATAAAATGAATGAACCACCATATACAGAAAAACAATTATGTATAAGTCAACCGCGCGTTTGGCAAAAAGTAAAGAAAAGGCCAAAACAGCTTGTACAATCAGGCTAAAGCCTATTAAAACGCTTTTTTTTGTATTGTCTACTATTGTACCAGCAAAGATTCCAATAACAATAACCGGAATATTCTTAAGTGCCAATAATACTGCGATTCCTGCGCCAGATTGTGTAAATTGGAAAACAAGGATATTAGCAACAGTTGCAAATACACAATATCCCAGCATATAAAAGCCACGTGATATCGCTAAAGTATAAATTATTTTACTTTCCTTCGAACATTCGCAGTACATCAATAGCGATTCCTACCTCTCCATTCCCGTAAGGGGTTTCCAGCCAACTTTCTACGATTTTAATCATTTTTTCTTCATTCATTTCTTCGATAGGAATTATCAGTATATTAGCATGATTATAGAACTTTGCATATTGTGACATTAATGGCGAGGTACAAAGGGCCGCTCTGCATCCTTTCACCTTATTAGCTGCTATTGACATCCCTGTTCCTGATGAACACATTAAAACTGCTTCATGATATTCTTGTGCAGTAACTTTATATGCAACTTTTAATGCTACCGATGCCCAATTATTTTCTTTCATTATTTCGGTAGATATACTGCGATTTTCTAAATAGTCGCATAACTTTCTTACTAAGCTGCTTTCCTGATCAACACCAATAATATATTTCATAGTTAATCCTTCCTCATAAATACATTGTCCATTGTGACTAAATTATATTATGCATAGACTATCGCCATATTCTAAAAAGTGATATTTTCGTACTACAGCTTCGTTATAGGCTTGCATTATCAGTTCAGTCCCCCCAAAAGCACACGCCAGAATTAGTGTGGTGATTCCTGGACTTTGGAAATTAGTAATTAAGACATCGATTGCTTTAAATTTAAATCCTGGATATATATATGTCTTAGTCCAACCCGTACCCGGGTGAATTATGCCATTATCGTCGACAACAGTCTCTAATGTTCTCGTTACGGTCGTTCCTACACCAATAATTCTATGGCCATTTTTACGGGAAGAGTTAATTATTTTAGCAGCTTCCGGAGTAACATTATAATGTTCTTCATACATTTCATGCAACTCAATGTTGTCTATGGGTAAGCGATTATCCAGGCGGCCTACGTGCTGGGTTATTTCTACTATTACAACCCCTTTCTGCTTAAGCGTTTCAAACAGTTCATATGTAAAATGCATTCCTCCCGTGGGTGGTTGCAACGACCCTTTTTCCGCGGCATAAATAGTTTGATAATCTTCCTCATCTGTCATAGATTGTGGGAGATGCAATGGAATAAACAGTTTGCCATATTTATCCATTATTTCATCTATACTAGCGTCTTTAGAAGAAAATTCTATAATCCAACCGGTATCACACCAATTTCTTTTAATAACCTTGCCAACCATTTCATTATTACCAAAAATAATCTCGTCATTAGGTTTGATTTCTCGCAAAGTTTCTACTATGCAATCCCATGTATGAAAATCTTTTCGTGATACCATTTTTATTTGTATATTTCCGCCATCTTTTTTCTTTCCATTAAGGACGGCATGGATTACTCGGGTATTGTTAATTACTAATACATCACCTGAATCCAAAAAATCTGGTAAATCGTAGAAATGATAATTTGAAATGGATTTATCATTACGTCTGGTTATCATCAATCTGCTACAGTGACGGGGTTTAATCGGTTGTTGTGCAATAAGGTTTGCTGGCAGATTATAACGGAATTCATCTAATTTCATAACTGGTCTCCTTTAAAAAATCCATAGCCATGTGCAGTAATTAGGCATATATCAAGTTACTTTATAAAATTATAATAAATTAACATTTACAGAACTATAATAGTTATTTAAATAAACAAACTATTAAATGGAAATAGCACGCTGATATAATAACTCTGTCCAAAGTGGACGTGCTGCCAATACGGGTTTTGTATAAACTTTCTTCATGTGAATACCTCCTGTTGTTCTGCACATGTCTATGGATTTACGCTTTCAATTAAATCATAGTCCAACATACTATTGATCATTTCTTCTACATCCTTTTCGGCGATGTCTTTTGTAACAGCAAAGCATCGTGTTATTTCCTGTACAATATCCTCTTTTTCATTAACACCATCAATCATATCCCATATAAGACTCCCGACATCATTAAGAGGGAAAAAAAAGCCTGAAGCTTCATCTTTTATTGTTACTTTGTTTTCATTAAATGCCCAGCTAAGACTTTCTCTTTTTGTATATAGCATGAAATACTCCTCCTGTCATATATATAAAGCACAATCACCAAATTCCAAAAATCCATATTCTTTTTTTACGGCCTCTTTATACATATTTAAAACGCCTTCTACACTTTTTCCAAATGTACAGGCCAATATTAGGTTGGTTGTTAAAGGGGGCTGAAGATTACTGATCATAGCATCTGAAAAGAATGGTGAATAACCAGGGTAAATATATAAATCTGTCCAATCTGTTTCTGCAATTATCTTTCCGTTATGCTTTTTCGCAACACTTTCGATTGTTCGCATAGCAGTTGTGCCAATTGCAAAAACCTTTTTACCGTTTGCTTTAGTTTCATTTAGTATTTTTGCTGTTTCATCATTAATGCAGTACCATTCTTCATACATTTTATGTTCAGCCACGCTAATCCGCTCATGTATAACATCCATTTTGTCTAGCCTGCCCACATGCAGGGTCACAAAAACAATATTGACCCCCATTTTACGTATCCGCTCAAGCAATTTATCTGTAAAATGCATTCCAGCTACAGGCGGTTGCATGGATCCCCATTGTGTTGCATAAATTGTTTGATAATCTTGTTCATGATTTAATTTTTGTGGTAAATATAATGGAAGATAAAATTCTCCATTCCTGTTGGTCCAGTCCTCAAATTCTTCTGATTCATCGAATTGAAACAAATAACCTGTTCCAAATGAGTTCTTTTCTATTACAGTAGCTTTCAATTTTTCGTTTTTTCCAAACAAAAATTGAGTTCCGGGTTTTAGTGAGCGGATACTCTCGATACTGCAATCCCAAAGAAGCCTGGACTTTCTTGATGTCAATTTTATCTCTAACTGTGCTCCTGTATCACAATTGACGCCGCGCAGTACACAGGGAAATACCTTTGTATTATTTAGAACAATACAATCTCCTGGCGAAAGATATTCTATTATATCACTAAAAATTCTATGCTCTATTTCTTGTGAATTGCGATGATACACTATCATTTTTGCGGCATCTCGCGGCTCGCAAATCTGTTTGGGAACGAGATTTGTGGGCAGATTGTATGTAAAATCTTTAATATTCATTTTAGAAATTTCAGCCTCCTTATTTTTTAGATGAAGTGAATTTTTAAAATACCACAATATATTATTCTCCATCTTTATGGTAATTCAATATAAATTTAATTACCTCATCTGGAACTTTCCTTTCATGCATATTTACTGGAAAACTCCTTCCAACAGAATCCGTGGAAATTTGCAGCAACATTTTTTGGATACGTTTAACAATTTTTTCTTTCATCATTTAGCACCTCTTTTTCTTTATATTTAGGAAGCAATGTTATCGCTTCAAGAATAACTGGTGATACGATTAGTCCTCTTAGATCAGGGAAAAGAGCAGAAATCAGTAAAATACAAAACAAGAATGTGATTGAATATAGTTTTTTCTGGATTATTTCTTTGCATGAAAAATATTCAATATTAATGCTTTGAGGTACCCATAATAAGATCTCTACAGTACAAATAGCAAAAATGAATTCAATTATTGGAAGAGAAAAAGTAAAGTAATCATTGGCAGCCAGAGAAATGCCCCATATTCCGGTCATACACAGAGTACAGCCGATATTACTCTTAACATGTCGGCCTCCAGCCTGTAAACGGAACATACAAAATGTAAACAAGATTATAAGAGTTTCTTTTCCTTTCCCGATCAATAGGCCCGCAAAAGAAATGATAAGGAGCTTGATTGAGTTTTCTAAGAAAAGTTCCATACCATATTTTAATACGGCCGTTTCTTCCGCTGATTTTGGACTTATATGATTCAGCCACAGAATGAGTTTGGAAGATATGGTTGAAATATTCATCTGTATCACCTCTTTATTATCACTATAGCAGAAAAAAATATATGATAATATTTTCTCAGCAAATGTTAAATTTTTCTGCCTGAGCGTAAATTGTGTCAATGAAAAAGATAATTTTGCAAGAAAAATAAAAAGTTATTCGTTTACATTTTAAGAGGAAAAGAATAGAATAAAAAAGGAAAAGGGGTGAGTTACATAGTGGAATATATGATATATTTAATCAGCGGCAGCATGTGCAGTTATTTTTCTTGCGTATTTTTGCTGCCATACCAGTTGCAGATGAAACAACGATTAATAGTTTTTACATATATTTGTTTAATTAACACTTTTTTTTATCGGATAATCGGGCAGACGGTCACTTTTCTGGCTGTTGGAGGTGCCGTGCTGTTGATTCTGGCATTTACTAAAGGAGAGATACTTAGCACTATTTGTTCTTTATGGGGGTATTTGTATTCAGTTACTTTTAATTATTTGTTTCAATGGTTAATAAGTGTTATTTTTAATTTGAATATAGAAACAATGTTTAACGATGAAGTTCTTGCTATAAGTTTCGCTGTTTCTTACTGTATATATTGTGGTGTAACAATAAAACGTTTAGGAAATTTTATACGCCCAAAGCTGAAAGAAATTAAAAGCGTATTCCGGTCTGACAGGGAGCTGATGGTTGAAGTATTTCTTTATATGGTATTAATTACATTTTTATTTATTTTTAATATTTCATACGGTGATTATCTGGGATATAGTTACGGAATGATTGCTTTATCAGGGATCATATTTCTTATGCTATTTATGATGACAGGTTTATTGATTTTTACTATATACAGGAAGACATTATCTTACCAGCAAATGAAGAGCAGAGAGGCTCAGTATGAGAATTCGCAGCGTTATACAAAAAAACTGGAAGAATCCTATAGCGATATGCGTAGATTTAAACATGACTATTTGAATATTCTGATCACGTTGGAATGTTTTATCAGTGACAACGATATGCCTGCTCTGAGCACATATTTTTACAATAAAATCATGCCGACGGGACATGGACTGGAGGGGAAGGATACTAAACTTGATTCTTTGAGCAGAATCGAAAATATGGAATTAAAGAGTCTGGTTTCTTCAAAACTGATTTATAGCATTGGGCTTGGAGTCTACACGGAAATCGAGGTAAAAGAGCAAATTATAGAACTTTTTATGGATTCCCTGGATCTGGCAAGGGTTCTTGGAATTTTTTTGGATAATGCTATTGAAGCTGCGTTAGAAACCGATGAGAAACTCTTGAAATTTTGTATGACCTATAAGAAAAATAGTTTAGTGATTCTGGTTCAAAATACATCTATCCCTTTGCCTGTAAGCATTTCGGAAATTAATCAGCCGGGGATTTCTGGTAAGGGCGAAAACCGGGGAATCGGGTTAGCTAATGCTACAGAGCTTTTGGAAAAGTATTCAAATGTTATCTGGGATACCAATTTTAAAGAACCATTTTTTACACAGTGCCTGACAATAGAGAATCCTGGTTGATGAGGGAAAACTATGATAAATATTTACTTGTGTGAGGATGATGATGTACAACTGAAGCGTTGGAAGGATATTATTAAAAAGTATTTGATGATGCATGATATGGATATGGAATTGTATTGTTGGACAACACAACCTGAAGAGCTTCTGAGACATTTAGAAATGGCTGATTCTGTGGGCCTTTATTTCCTTGATATTGATTTGAAAGCAGAGATGGACGGACTGAAGCTTGCTCGAAAGATACGCGTCTATGATCCCCGTGGTTATCTTGTATTTATTACTACTCATGATGAAATGGCCTCTATGACATTCAAGTTGAATGTGGAAGCCATGGATTTTATATTAAAAGATGAACCAGGAAATCTGGAAGAAAGAATGACGTCTTGTATGGAGGCAGCCAGTAACAATTATCATAGATATTTAGTGACGAAAAACAGAAGGCTGATTATAAAGGCGGATCATAGTTCTGTTCAAATGGACCAGGATGATATCCTTTATATAACGAGCGGAGAAAATTCTCATTCGATTGAAATATATACATGGTATGGTGTCAGGAGAATGTCAGGTACACTGAAAACGGTAGCTTCTCATTTAAACGAAAGCTTCTGCTTTTGTAACCGCTCTACACTGATAAATATAAGAAATATGAAAGAGTATTGTGCATTGAACAGGACAGTTACTATGAAGAACGGTGAAAACATTCAAGTTTCATATCGAATGGTAAAAAGTATTTTACGAATTTTAGAAGAACAGGACAAAAACGTATAAAAACCATAAAAATTGCCAAAACGGTTAGTTTTGGCATTGGTGTCATAGTTACTTTTAGAATTAAAAAAGTTTATCTGTCACAAATTTATATCCTTTTCCCCAAACACATACTTTCGGATCGCCCATGCCACGCCGTCCTCCGCATTGGACTTCGTAATGTATTTTGCCCGTTCACGGATACAGTCCATGGAATTAGCCATGGCCACGGTCCAGCCGAATTCCGGTGTAAACATGGAGATGTCGTTGTCGCTGTCACCGAGTACCATGACGTCCTCCAGGGAAATGCCTTTCGCGGCAGCGTAGGTCTTCAATGCGCAGCCTTTCTGAGCAGCAGTGTTGGTCAGTTCGATATTATTGGGAAATGAGGAAGCCGCCGCTAAGTCCGGATAGTCCCCAAACGCTTGTTTCATGTGAATTACCAGATCACAGTCCAGGTCATTTCCACAGATTTTGTAGATGTCTGTGGCGGCAGGAATTTCGCTCAAATCCCGGATGAAGGTCATGCTGTCCATACGCTCCCTGGCAGCAGCCTGGATCTCATCGGGGATTTCTCCCTGAAATGGGGCGCGGCCATTTAAAAAACCGTAAAACTCCATAAGCTTTTTTTCAGGATCGGCAGTGGAGTAGCGGCCCCGGGAAGTCAAAATATCCATGGGGGCGCCAAACTCTCCGAAAACGTGGCTGATATCCTTTAAATTCTGGCTGTTCAAAGGAAGATTAGCCATCTGCGTCCCATTCTGGTCATAAATGACGGCTCCGCTCAAACAGATATAACCGCAGGAAATGCCGCAGCTCTCTATCATTCCCTTAGCATCGTGAAGGTCGCGTCCGCTGCAGATTAAAAATTCCACGCCATAGTCGGACAGGCGGTGAATCGCGTCGATATTGGCCTGAGAAATATTTGTATATGGGTCAAGAAGGGTGCCATCCATGTCGGAGGCAATCAGTCGAATGCTCATTGGTACATGCTCCTTTATTGGTAAATTCTGATAATAAGATTCCTTTTCATAGCTTATACTAAAAAGAGATATTCGTCAATGAATAAACTTGACTGTGACCCGACGTCACCCTGTATACTCCGGTTAGCAGAGTAAATGGTTAGCTGAGTATAAGCCCGGCTAAGTAAAAAATCAGGAGGAAAAGGAATGGGTGGTTTTAGGTTTGAGCAGTGCGGGAATATAGAAGGACTTTATCTCGTTGAGCCGCAGGTGTTTGCAGATGAGAGAGGATATAACTTTGAGGCATACCATGCCGGCAGCTTCCGGGAGGCGGCCCATGAGAATGTGATGGACGAAACAGGCTCCGGCCGGATGGAACACCAGAAATTCTTTCAAAATAATGAATAGGGTAGATTGTTTGAGGCGGTTTATGGTATACTAGGAACACTTAGTGAGGTAAGAAACCACGCATAGAAAGAGTAAAATATCATGAAGCCACATACATTTGCAGTCTGCGCATACCGCGATTCTCCATATTTAGAGGCGTGCATCCGTTCCCTGAAGGGGCAGAGCGTGCCGTCGGATATTATTCTCTGTACTTCCACACCCAGCCCCTATATTATGGATATGGCGGACAAGTACGGCATTCCCGTTCATGTGCGCGAAGGAAAGAGCAGTATTATGGATGACTGGAACTTTGCCTACCATATGGCAGATTCCAGTCTCGTGACGATTGCGCATCAGGACGATCTGTACCAGAAGGATTATGGGAAGCTGCTTCTGGAGTCCTGGAAACGATATCCCGATATGACGCTGTTTACAGGCGGGTATACGGTGGTGAAGGGGGATACGCTTGTTAAATTTGAGAAAGTAGAATTTGTCAAACGATTCCTGCGGCTGCCGCTGCGGCCGCCCTCACCCAGCCACCTCCGCGGCTGTTGTC
>OCAO01000111.1_pt1 | contig 63361 bp, 54 predicted proteins | sample 1477151 | NCBI WGS metagenome assembly OCAO01 (sample SAMEA2580298, study PRJEB22360) | human gut metagenome | biome: human gut; feature: human-associated habitat; material: faeces | place: Denmark | collected 2008/2010 | reverse complement strand
GGGGAGGCGGAGCCATGGCTCCGCCTCCCCGCCGCGATTTCGGCTGTGTACTGGCTATGCTGGGAAGTAGGGGTTTTTGAGAGCAGGGTTGCAAAGTTGGAATAATGGTGATACTATTTGCATAGTTACAGAAGGAGCAGCTCGCCTGGAGTTACTCCTTTTTAAGAATGATGACATAGAGGAGCTTAGAGGATATGAAGGTTGTGGATATGCACTGTGACACGATTTCTGAACTGTTTTACAGGAAGGAGGAGGGCAGGGGGCATTCGGTATGGAAGAATGACTGCCATGTGGATCTGGAGAGAATGGAGAAGGGGGATTACTGCCTTCAGAATTTCGCTCTGTATACGCCGCTGGATAAGCATGAGCGACCGTTTGAGTACTGCATGAAGCTGGTGGATCTGTTTTACCGGGAGATGGAAGAACAGCGGGAACGGATTGGGATTGTGAGATCGTACGAGAATATTCTGGAGAATCAGAGGCTGGGAAGGATGTCGGCCATGCTGACGATTGAGGAAGGCGGCGTATGCCAGGGGGAGACTGCTTTTTTAAGGGATTTCTACCGGGTAGGCGTGCGGATGATGACGCTTACGTGGAATTTTAAGAACGAACTGGCCTGGCCGAATATCGTCAGGATAGAAGGGGAAGAGGCGTACTTTGAACCGGATACGGAGCATGGGCTGACGGAGAAAGGGATTGAATTTGTTGAAGAGATGGAACGGCTGGGGATGATTCTGGATGTGTCCCATCTGTCGGATGCGGGGATCCTGGATGTGTTCCGGTATACGAAGAAGCCGTTTGTGGCAAGCCATTCCAATGCGAGGGCGGTTTCCTCCAATCCCAGAAATTTAACGGATGAGATGGTTAAGATGCTTTCGGAACGGGGAGGGGTGGCCGGTATCAATTACTGCGCGGATTTTCTGCATGACTGGCAGAAAGGGGAACATGCGGTGAGCCGGGTCGATGACATGATTTTACATATGAAACATATGAAGAAAATCGGCGGAATTCAGTGCATCGGTCTGGGGTCCGATTTCGATGGAATCGGCGGGGACTTAGAACTGAAATCTCCGGAAGACTTACCGGTGCTGGAACAGGCCATGAGAAGGGCCGGCTTTACGGAATCAGAGATTGAAGCCGTGTTCTTTCGGAATGTACTTCGTGTATACAAAGAAATTCTAAAGTAAGACAAAATTTTACATAGATTTTACATTCCCGTGCATCATACTTTACATAGATTTGATATAGTACTTACATAATCAATCAAATCATTTCATGAAATCCGGGAGGGGACTATGTCAATCACTGATGTACAGATGCTGTTTCAATTTGTCGGGGGACTGGGAATGTTTCTCTATGGCATGAACGCCATGGCGGACGGACTGCAGAAATCTGCGGGACACCGCATGCAGCAGCTGTTGGGAGCATTAACGAAGAACCGCCTGATGGGCGTGATTCTGGGAGCAGGAATCACAGCCATTATTCAGAGCAGTTCCGCCACTACGGTTATGGTCGTCGGCTTTGTAAATGCCGGAATTATGAATCTTGGGCAGGCGGTCGGTATTATCATGGGCGCCAATATCGGAACCACGGTGACCAGCTGGATCGTATCCATGAGCGAGTGGGGCGAGATGCTGAAACCGGAATTCTTTGCCCCGGCCCTGGTGGGTGTGGGAGCAATCATGACGCTGTTTTGTAAGAACAGCAGAAAAAAGCAGGTGGGAGAGATTCTGGTGGGCTTCGGCGTGCTGTTTATCGGTCTCACGTTTATGTCGGCTGCCATCACCCCATACCGCAATGCTCCGATTTTTGCGCAGGCGTTTACCGTACTTGGAAGAAATCCGTTTCTTGGCATTCTGGCGGGAGCTGCAGTAACGGGAATTATCCAGAGCTCTTCCGCATCCGTAGGGATTTTGCAGACGCTGGCGTTAAATGGAATCGTGAACTGGCAGTCTGCCATCTTTATTACGCTGGGACAGAATATCGGTACGTGCGTGACGGCGCTTCTGTCCAGCGTGGGAGCCAATAAGACGGCGAAGCAGGCAGCAGGGATTCATCTTATGTTTAATACGGTGGGAGCCATTTTTTTCGGAATCGTCATGTATATCGTTTTTAAACTGAATCCGGTGTTTGCGTCTTCCACGATCAGCAGTGTGGAGATCTCCATATTCCATACGGTGTTTAATGTAAGCAATACCCTTCTGCTGTTCCCGTTTGCAGGCTTCCTGGTAAAGGCCTCAAGCCTGCTGGTCAGAGACGGTAAAAGCGGGAAGGCAGAGACGGAGGGCTCCCAGATGCAGCGCCATCTCGATGAGAGAATTTTGGAGACGCCATCTTTTGCGATTGAAAATGCCACTCAGGAAGTTATTAATATGGGAAAAGCAGCGCTGGAAAATTTTGATATTGCAGCGGCGGCTTTGCTGGATAACAGCAGGGCGGAAGCGGAACAGGTGGAGAAGCTGGAAGCAAAGATCAACCAGTATGAAAAGCTGCTTACATCGTATCTGGTAAAAATTAATAACCAGTCGTTAAACGAGGAACAGCATCTGCTGGTTAAGAATCTGTTTTATACGGTCAGCAACTTTGAACGGGTCAGCGACCACTGTGAAAACTTATCGGAACTGGCGGTGGAGAAGGCGGACAAAAATATCGAATTCTCAGAGGATGCGGCAGAAGAGATGAAAGAGATGATAAAGACCGTCCGCGCTGCTCTGGAACACGCCATCAAAGCGAGAGCCGGAGCAGGCATGTCTGAGGTAAGGGCAGTGGTACAGAGCGAGGAGAGCGTGGACATGCTGGAGGAAGAACTGAGAGAACGCCATATTGAGCGTCTGTCCAGCCATAAGTGTACGCCGGAAAACGGTATTGTCTTCCTGGAAGCCTTAAGCAACCTGGAACGGATTTCGGATCACGCTCACAACATTGCGGGGTTCGTGAGAGATGAGATGTAGGAGGCAAGTATGGAAAGAATCTATGTAGTAGAAGATGACGACAATATCAGGGATTTGATCCGGATTGCCCTGGAAGGCTTCGGTTACGTGGTTTCTGCCTTTGAGATGGCGGAAGACGCCCTTAAAAATATCGAGGCAGATCAGCCGGACCTGGCGGTGTTTGACCTGATGCTTCCGGGTATGGATGGCTTGAGTGCCATTAAAAAAATACGGAAAAATGACTCGCTGGCAGACATGCCCATCATCATTCTGACTGCCAAAGACAGAGAGTTCGATAAGGTGGCAGGACTGGATGGCGGGGCCGACGATTATATGACAAAGCCTTTCGGCGTCATGGAGCTGGCGGCCAGAATCAGAAGTCTGCTTCGCCGCAGGGCCAGGAACCAGGCTGATGAGGAGATTTTAGAGAAGTACGGAATCAGTTTAAATAAGAAGACAAGAGAAGTTACGAGCCGTGGGAAAAAGGTGGAGCTGACTTTAAAAGAATATGAGCTGCTCTTATATCTCATGGAGAATCACAGCAGGGTGGCGACCCGGGATGAACTTTTAAACCACATCTGGGGCTACGATTACGACGGAGAGACGAGGACGCTTGACATGCACATCCGTACACTGCGCCAGAAGCTGGGCGAGGAGGGCGCGTTCTGCATCCGCACAGTGCGCGGCGTGGGATACCGCTTTGTGAAAACGGAGGAAGGCTGATATGCGAAAGGCCATATTTGTAAAATTTATTCAGGTAATCCTGGCGGCGCTGGTTTTAAGCAGCGCCATCTTTTATATTGCAGCCAGCAGCGCACTCTTAAAAAACTCCAGAACGGATATGACCTATACGCTGCGCGCCATCGACAGTGTACTCGACTATTCCGGTGATCTGGAGGGAGAGGTGAAGCAGCTGGAGGAGACCGTCAGCGACAACAGCAGCCGTTTTACAGTGATCAGAAAGGATGGAAGCGTCGCTGCCGATACCGGCATGGTGGATACCTCCTCCATGGATAACCACCTGGACCGGGAGGAGATTAAGGAAGCGCTGGAATCGGGAAGCGGTTCATCCCGGCGGTATTCTGATACGCTGAAGAAAAATATGCTGTATGTGGCCTGCGTATCCGATCACTCCGATTATATTCTGCGCATGGCGGTTCCCTTTACCGGATTTAAGGAGTATCTGGTGCTTCTCCTTCCTGCAATCTGGCTCAGCTTTCTGGTGGCGATTATGTATTCTGCCTGCTCGGCCGACAGTTTTGCGGCCTCTGTCACGAAGCCGCTTAAGGAAATATCGCAGGAGATGCTGAAGGTCAACGGGGACTACACGGAACTGACTTTTGAAACGTACCAGTATCCGGAAATCAATATTATTGCGGAGACGACGACGGAAATGTCAAAAAACGTCAAAGAGTATTTGAACCAGATTGAACTGGAACGTCAGATCCGGCAGGAATTCTTCAGCAACGCTTCCCACGAGCTGAAGACGCCGATCACGTCGGTTCAGGGCTATGCGGAGCTGCTGGAGAGCGGAATTATCCAGGATGAGGATCAGAAGATGGATTTCGTCCGGCGGATCAAAAAAGAGGCGGTTCATATGACCAGCCTGATCAACGATATTCTGATGATTTCCAGGCTGGAGACGAAGGAGGCAGAGGTCGTGTGTCAGGACGTTCGAATGGCCATCGTTCTGGATGACGTCCTGGAATCGCTGAAGCCGCTGGCCGCCTTCCACGAGGTTCTGGTTCACGCGGAATGCAAGCCGCTCTGCATCTACGCCAACGCGCGCCAGATGACGGAGCTTCTGGGCAACCTGCTCAGCAACGCCATCAAATACAACAAACCCGGCGGTGAGGTCTGGGTGACGATTACGGAAGAAAACAGGGAAATGATCATACGCGTGAGGGATAACGGCATGGGAATTCCCAAAGAATCCCTGGGACGCATCTTCGAACGGTTCTACCGGGTGGACAAGGGGAGAAGCCGCAAGCAGGGAGGAACCGGCCTTGGATTATCCATTGTAAAGCACATCGTAAGCTTCTATCATGGAACCATTGCAGTACAGTCTGAACTGGAGGCGGGGACAGAATTTACGGTAAAGATTCCAATTTGACAGATTTTGTGATAGAATGAAGAAGGCTAATCACAAAAGGAGGTGTGCGGAGTATGAATCAATTTGTATTAACATGCTGTTCTACGGCAGATATGAAGAAAGAATATTTTGACGAGCGTCAGATTCCCTATGTCTGCTTCCACTACTTAATGGACGGGGTGTCCTACCCGGACGATTTGGGACAGAGCATGCCGTTTGATGAGTTTTACAACAGGATTTCAAAAGGTGCCATGCCGACGACATCACAGGTCAATGTGGCTGAGTTCCATGATTTTTTTGGAGCTATATTAGAGGAGGGAAAGGACATTCTGCATATCAGTCTTTCCTCCGGTATTTCAGGAACCTATAATTCCGCCTGCAGCGCGGTGGAAGAACTGAGAGAAGAGTATCCGGACCGGAAGATTCTGGTTGTGGACTCGCTGGGAGCGTCTTCCGGCTACGGACTGCTGGTGGATGCAGCAGCGGATCTGCGTGATCAGGGCCTTTCGCTGGAAGAGGTCTACCGGATCACGATGGAACGGAGACTTCACGTACATCACTGGTTCTTTTCCACGGATCTTACCAGTTTCAAGAGGGGCGGCCGTATTTCGGCAACCTCGGCCATGCTGGGAACCGTACTAAACATATGCCCGCTGATGAACATGGATCACGAGGGACATTTAATTCCGCGCCAGAAGATCAGAACGAAGAAAAAGGCGATGCAGGAAGCGGTCAGGATGATGGAACTGCACGCGGAGGGAAAGACCGGATACAAAGGGAAATGTTTTATCTCCTGTTCCGCCTGCGGCGGCGACGCAAGGGCCGTGGCAGATCTTGTGGAGGCGCGCTTCCCGGAGCTGGACGGAAGCGTGCTGATCAACAGCATTGGAACCGTGATCGGTGCCCATACGGGGCCGGGAACCGTGGCTCTGTTCTTTTTCGGTGATGAGAGAAAGGATTGAAAAAGAGCAGACTGTGACAGAGGCATTATCTGGCAGTATTTTTACCGCCCATACCGGGTATCTGGTATGGGCGCTTTTTTTGATTATCACAGTAACACGTTTTTGGGATAATCAAAAATAGTTGACTATCCAACTATTTTGTGATATAGTAAATCGTTGGATATCCAACCATTTAAGGAGGTGAAGGATGGGGACGAAAAATTATATCAGCAGAGGCGTATCCATGATATACCGGCAGGGAAACCGTTTTTGTGACAGGAAACTGGCAGAATACCATATTGGAAGCGGGCAGAATTATTTTCTGACCTGTATTTATGAGCATCAGGGCATTAATATGTATGAACTGGCTCAGCTGGGGCATTTCGACAAGGGGACTGTGACAAAAGGGATTCAAAAACTGGAAGAGCAGGGCTACATCCGTATGCAGGCTGATGAGGCGGACAAACGAATCCGGCATCTGTACACAACAGAAAAAGCGGCTCCTATCCTGGAACGGCTTTATGAAATCAGAAGAGAGTGGAATCAGATTCTGACAGAAGGGCTGACGGCGGAAGAGAGTGCACAGGCAGAACAATTGATTAGTAAGATGGCTGAAAATGCGTGGAAGTGCATGAATGAAAGGGAGTCAGATTAGAATGAATGAAAAAACAGGATTAAAGAAAGAAAACCCATTGGGGACAGAGCCGGTAGGAAAGCTGCTGCTGGCATTTTCTGTCCCTTCGATTATCTCATGTCTGGTCAATTCGATTTATAATATCGTAGACCAGATTTTTATTGGCCAGGGAGTCGGCTATCTGGGAAATGCCGCCACAACGGTGTCGTTTCCCATGATGACGATTGTCATGGCATTTGCAACTCTGTTAGGGTCCGGAGGCAGCGCTTACACCGCCATTAAGCTGGGCGAAAGAGATGAAAAAGAAGCGAATCTGACGCTGAATAATTTATTTTCCCTCTCTGTCGGAGTGGGAATTATAGTGGCCCTGCTGGGACTGATATTTTTGGATCCGATGCTCCGTATGTTCGGTGCTACGGATACGGTCCTGCCGTATGCCAGGGATTACGCTTCGATCGTGCTGATGGGCGTTCCGTTCAGCGTGCTGGGAATTACCATGTCCAACATGGCGAGAACCGACGGAAATCCCCGTCTGTCCATGTATGGAATTTTAATCGGTGCAGTGTTAAACACGATTCTGGATCCGATCTATATCTTCGTTTTTCACTGGGGCGTCAAAGGGGCGGCAGTAGCCACCATCACTTCGCAGATATTATCCGCTCTGATTCTCTGCCTCTATTTCTGGAAAAAAGGGAATATGCGTTTTAAATTCAAGCTGATGAAGCCTGTTCCTCGGGTGTGCGGCAGAGCCATGACTCTGGGGGCTTCCTCGGGAATTACCCAGCTGGTGGCCTGTGTGATGCAGGTGGTGATGAATAATTCGCTGGTTCATTATGGAAACTTAAGCGAAGTGACTGGCGATGTGGCCCTCAGCGCCATGGGGATCGTTATGAAGATCGTCATGATTCTGGGCTCCTTCTGTATTGGAATCGGAGTCGGTTCCCAGCCGATTCTGGGCTTCAATTACGGAGCAGGAAAATACGACAGAATCCGGTCTGCATACGGTAAGGCAGTGGTTTCTGCTACCGTGTCCATCTCCATAGGCTGGCTTATATGCCAGACGATGCCTCACATGATTTTAAGATTGTTTGGAAGCGGCAACGCCCAGTTTACACAGTTTGCCGTAAAATGTATGCGGATTTATCTGGGCGGAGTCTTCTGTTCCGGTTTCCAGATCGTATCCACTAACTATTTCCAGGCGACGGGTCAGCCTTTGAAGGCGTCAATTCTGTCTATGATGCGTCAGCTGATCTTATTAATTCCGCTGCTTTTAATACTTCCGCTGTTTTTCGGCCTGGATGGAATCCTGTATGCCGGACCGGTGGCGGATGTCGGTTCCGCTGTGATTGTGGCGTGCTTTATCGTGCCGGAAATGAAAAAACTAAACGGGCTGGTTCGTGAAGAGACGCGGACAACTGCAGCCGGTACTTTGACCTGACACTGGAGGAACGGAAGATGAAGTTTGATGTAAAGAAACTGGTGGTCAGCGGTATGCTGACCGCTGTAGCCGTGGCACTGTCCACCTTTTCCATACCGATCGGAGCGTCGAGGTGTTTCCCGGTTCAGCATATGGTGAACGTCATGGCGGGAGTGTTTTTGGGGCCGGTTTACAGTGTGGCCATCGCATTTTGTACTTCCCTCATCAGAAATCTGCTTGGAACGGGAAGCCTTCTTGCATTTCCGGGAAGCATGGTGGGGGCGCTGCTTTGCGGGCTGGCCTACCGCTGCACTGGAAAACTGACCGCTGCCTGTGCGGCTGAGATCATCGGCACCGGTTTCCTGGGAGCAGCGCTCTGTTATCCGGTTGCCGCTGTTCTTATGGGAAAAGAGGTTGCCCTGTTTTTCTATGTAGTGCCGTTTTTGATGAGTACGCTGTGCGGAACTGCAATCGCTGCGGTTCTGATCGGTGTTCTCTGCCGTTCCGGGGCCTTTGGATATTTAAAACGCCAGATTGCGGCAAAAAAATAGGCGGAGATTTACTCTCCGCCGGTAATACGCGCGATCATACGGTTGGGGAGGCAGATAATGGCTTCCCCGGTCCGCCGGATCGTTCCCTGATTGACACAGACCTTATCCGGGCAGCTGGCCTCGGTGACGTGAACCGTTCCGTCCTTGATGACGATGTGGTTCGTCCCCCCGTTCCAGCCTTCAACGGTAAGCTCGGTGTCTTTATTTAAATCAAGGGTTTCTATTACGGTTCCATCGACTGATATTTCTACTTTTGCAGGCGGTTTTGAAAATAGAATCCGTGATCCTGCATAGAGGACTGCGGAAACCGCCAAAATAACCAGGATCATAACCAGTTCTTTTTTCTTCATTTTTCTATTTTTATTCTCTGTACTCATAATTCGCTTCCTGTTCTCTGTACTTTTAAGCGCTGCTGTGATGAATTAGCATAATAAAGCGTGTTTTACTTGCATATATTTCCAATTCTTCGACAATTGCCCTTCATAGTATAACACAATTTCCAGAATTATACATGAAGTTATAAAAATTTTATAAAATAATCAAAAATCATTAAAAAAACCATTGCTTGAAGCATTAAGAATATGTTAAAATAAAAACAAAGTAGCAAATCGTACATTTCAGGAGGAAATCATGAATAAAGGCAGTTTGGATACGAAGAAAAAGGGACTGATCGGGCTGGGTGCGCTGGTGGTTCTGGCGGGAGCAACAATACTGGGATCCGATCCGCTTTACAAGGCAATTGATGACATGGCGCGTCCTGCGATCTATACGGCGGGAACGTATACAGCGTCCGCACGCGGATACGGCGGACCTGTAACAGTAACTGTTAAGGTTTCCACAAAGGCGATCGAGTCGATCGATGTAGTGGGAGAGAAAGAGACACTTTTGGATCAGGTAGTACCTTCCCTTCCGGATGCAATTATCGGCAAGCAGACGCTGGATATGGATGCGGTTTCAGGCGCCACACTCAGCAGCAACGCAATTATAAAAGCAGTGGAGAAGGCTCTTGCCGAAGCCAGAGGCGAAGCGGTGGAGGAAGAGACGACAAAGGCGGAGGAATCCGCAGCGACAGGCTGGAATGACGGTACATATTCCTATGAAGCTCCTGAATTCGATGACAACGGATACAAGGATCTGGTGAATATGACCATCAAAGACGGCAAGATCACCGCGCTTTCCTGGGACTGCGTGGATAAGGACGGCAAGCTGAAGAGCCAGCTTTCCATGGATGGCCAGTACGTCATGACGGAGGATGGCCCGAAGTGGTATGAGCAGGCGGATGCCGTAGTGGAATACGTGCTGGAGAATCAGTCTCTGGACGGTCTGATCAATGAAGAAGGCTATACCGATACCGTATCTTCCGTAAGCATCAATTTATACGGTTTCGTAAACGGTGTGAAGGACTGTCTGAAGCAGGCGGCCGGAGAAGGCAAAACACAGGCTGGCTGGAACGACGGATCTTACTCTTATGAAGCGCCGGAGTTTGACAGCAACGGATACAAGGACCAGGTGTCCATGACTGTAAAAGGCGGCAGGATTACGGCGCTTACCTGGGACTGCGTGGATAAGGACGGCAAACTGAAGAGCAACCTGTCCATGAACGGCGAGTATGTGATGACGGAGGATGGACCGAAGTGGCACGAGCAGGCGGAAGCCGTAGTGAAGTACGTGCTGGCGAACCAGTCTCTGGACGGCCTGATCAACGCGGATGGCTATACCGACACGGTAGCCTCCGTAAGCATTAACTTATACGGTTTTGTGAACGGTGTGAAGGACTGTCTGAAGCAGGCGGCCGGAGAAGCCAAAGCACAGGCCGGCTGGAATGACGGCTCTTATTCTTATGAAGCGCCGGAATTTGACAGCAACGGATACAAAGATCAGGTAGCCATGACCATTGAGGGCGGCAGGATTACGGCACTAACCTGGGACTGTGTGGATAAGGACGGCAAACTGAAGAGCAACCTGTCCATGAACGGCGAGTATGTGATGACGGAGGATGGACCGAAGTGGCACGAGCAGGCGGAAGCCGTAGTGAAATACGTGCTGGAAAACCAGTCTCTCGATCACTTGATCGACGCGGATGGCTATACTGACACGGTGGCGTCTGTAAGCATTAACTTATATGGATTTGTAAATGGAGTGAAGGACTGTCTGCGTCAGGCGTCTGAGGGGACCGCGGCTAAGAGCAGCTGGAGCGACGGAACCTTTTCCTATGAGGCTCCGGAATTCGACAGCAATGGATACAAGGATCAGGTTTCCATGACTGTGAAAGACGGAAAGATGACGGCTCTCACCTGGGACTGTGTGGATAAGGAAGGAAAGAAAAAGAGCAACCTTTCCATGGATGGCGAGTATGTGATGTCGGAAGACGGCCCGAAGTGGCATGAACAGGCGGAGGCCGTAGTAAAATACGTGCTGGAGAACCAGTCTCTCGACGGCCTGATCAATGAGGATGGCTATACGGATACCGTGGCTTCTGTGAGCATCAATTTATACGGCTTTGTCGGCGGCGTGGAGGACTGTCTCCGCCAGTCGTCAGAAGGCAGTGCCGCGGCGGCTTCTGCAAGTGCGGTGAAGGACGGAAGCTACTCCTACGAGTCTCCGGAATTTGACGGCAATGGCTATAAGGATCAGGTTTCCATGACGATCAAAGATGGTAAGATCACAGCGCTCACCTGGGACTGCGTCGATAAAGACGGAAAGAAAAAGAGCAATCTGTCCATGAACGGCGAGTATGTGATGACAGAGGACGGCCCGAAGTGGCATGAGCAGGCGGAGTCTGTGGTAGCCTATGTTCTGGAGAACCAGTCTCTGGACGGTCTGATCAATGAGGATGGCTATACGGATGCCATAGCCTCCGTAAGCATCAATTTATACGGATTTACAGGCGGTGTGGAAGACTGTTTGAAGCAGGCTTCCAGATAAGCAGTAAGGATTGATGAAATTTAAAACAATTGCCGGACTTTTCGAAGTCTGGCAATTGTATTTTATACAGGAAGTATGGTAAGATGGTAGGCGGTAGAAACAGATACGGCGCGTAAGCGGTATAAGACGGCTGTTTACGTGCTTGGAAGCAGGAGGTAAGATGATGACAGGAAAGACGGAGCAAAGCCCCGCTCATAAGACGGCGCTCTACGGCATGCTGATTGCACTCGCTTTTGTACTGAGCTTTGTCGAGACGCTGATCCCCATTTCCCTTGGGGTTCCGGGCGTAAAGCTGGGACTTGCCAATCTGGTGACGGTCGTGGGCCTCTACACAGTTGGAATTTACGGAACCGTAGCCGTTTCCATGATCAGGATCGTGCTGGTGGCGTTTACCTTTGGAAATGTCTTTAGTATGCTGTACAGCCTCGGCGGCTGGGGGCTGAGTATTCTTTTGATGATCCTGTGTAAGAAGCGGGAGTGGTTCAGCTCAGTGGGAATCAGCGTCATCGGCGGAGTGGGCCACAATATCGGCCAGCTCTGCGTGGCAGCTCTGGTGGTGAAACAGGCGGGGGTATTTATTTATCTGCCTGTGCTCCTGATTGCGGGAACGGCAGCCGGTCTTGTGATTGGCCTCGTCGGAGGGATGATTGTGGAACGCCTTTTGCGCTTTATAAAAAAATTATAGGAAAAACAAAGGATATCGTATTGTTTTACGTGTTCCCTCAAGTTATAATAGAGGGAACACAGTCATGAAGAAAACAGGAGGGATTGGGATGATTTATGAGGCAATAAAGAAACTGGTGCAGTACGGAATGGATACAGGGCTGATTACTGAGGTCGACAGGATCTATGCCACGAACCAGATTCTTGACGTGATGCGGATGGACGAGTATGAGGAACCGGAGGGTGAGTTAAGTGAGACCGACTTGGAATCCGTTTTAAAGGAATTGCTGGATTATGCCCATGAGACAGGCGTTCTGCCGGAGGACAGCATTACATACCGGGATTTATTTGATACAAAACTGATGAACTGCCTGATGCCGAGACCTGGTGAGATCGAGAAGAAATTCTGGGACATCTATAACGGGGAATCTCCGGAGGCAGCCACGGATTATTATTATAACCTGAGTCAGGATTCCGATTACATCAGACGGTACCGCATCAAAAAGGATATGAGATGGGTGACGGCCACGAAGTATGGCGATCTTGACATTACCGTCAACTTATCCAAGCCTGAGAAGGATCCGAAAGCCATTGCGGCGGCAAAGCTGGCGAAGCAGAGCGGTTATCCCAAGTGTCAGCTCTGTATGGAGAACGAGGGCTATGCCGGGAGAACGAATCATCCCGCCCGGAACAACCACAGGATCATTCGTCTGAAAATTAACGACAGCAGATGGGGCTTCCAGTACTCCCCTTACGTTTACTATAACGAACACTGCATTGTGTTTAACGGCCAGCATATTCCGATGAAGATTGAGAAGGACACCTTTGTCAAGCTGTTTGATTTCGTCAAACTGTTCCCTCACTACTTCCTGGGCTCTAACGCGGATCTCCCGATCGTGGGCGGTTCCATCCTGTCCCATGACCATTTCCAGGGCGGCAATTATACCTTTGCCATGGCGAAGGCGCCGATTGAGAAGTATTACGAGATGGAGGATTTCCCGGGCGTGGAAGCCGGCATTGTGAAATGGCCGATGGCTGTCTTAAGAACCCGCAGCAAGAATCCGGATGACTTAATCCGGCTGGGAGACCGGGTTCTGCAGGCGTGGAGAGGCTATACGGACGAGGAGGCATTTATTTACGCGGAGACCGGCGGGGAACCGCATAACACAATCACCCCCATCGCCAGGAAAAAGGGCGGTATGTACGAACTGGACCTGGTGCTCCGGAACAATATTACGACGGAAGAGTATCCGCTGGGCGTTTACCATCCGCATCAGGAGCTCCACCATATCAAGAAGGAGAATATCGGTTTAATCGAGGTTATGGGACTGGCGGTCCTTCCTTCCAGACTGAAGGATGAGCTGAGCCTTCTGGCCGGGTATATTCTGGAAAAGAAGGATATCCGCAGCAATGAAATGATCGAAAAACATGCGGACTGGGTGGAGGAATTCCTGCCAAATTATCCGGAGATCACGAAGGAAACCATCGACGAGATTCTTCAGAAGGAAGTAGGCCTTGTATTCGAGCGCGTCCTTGAGGATGCGGGCGTCTATAAGTGTGACGAGAAGGGAAGAACCGCGTTTGGGCGTTTCCTTCACAGTACAGGCTTTGTGGAAGCCTGAAGTGATATAAACTGACTTTTGCAGGCTGATCCTGCCACAGACATACTGTTGTGGCCGGGTCAGCCTGTTTGGTGTTTGTAATTGTAATCTGATTGCGCTATATTCTATTGGGAATGAGAGGCATGCCTCTCATTTACTAGCGTGATAAAAGGGGGACCGGCTGGAAGAAAAGGCCGGGGATGACAGACAAAGTCATGAAACAGATTGAAAACAAAACACTCAGAACACTGGCGGAGTATGGGATCATAACAGGAAGTATCTGGATTATGGTCATCGGAATTTATTTCTTCAAATTCCCGAATAATTTTGCTTTCGGAGGTGTCACGGGTTTTGCCACGGTAGTAAGTGCGGTGACTCACTGGTCGGCAAGTCAGTTTACGACGATTGTCAATATGGCGCTTTTAGTGGCCGGTTTTATTTTTTTAGGGCGCGGATTTGGCGTGAAGACGGTTTACGCCAGCATCCTGATGTCATTTACCCTCTCATTTTTAGAACGGACGTGCCCGATGGTCCGCCCGCTGACCAGAGAGCCTCTGCTGGAACTGATCTTTGCGATTCTGCTTCCGGGAGTCGGCTCGGCGCTCCTGTTTCATATCGGCGCCTCCAGCGGCGGAACCGATATCGTGGCGATGATTCTGAAAAAGTATACGAGCTGCAACATTGGCACGGTGCTGCTTGTTGTGGATATGGCTGCAGTGATTATGGCGTTCTTTGTATTCGGACCGGAGACGGGACTGTTTTCTTCCCTCGGACTTATGGCAAAATCACTGGTCATTGACGATGTGATCGAGAATATCAATCTTTGTAAATGCTTCAGCATCATTTGTGACGATCCGGGGCCGATCTGCGACTATATAATTAATGGTCTGAACCGGAGCGCGACGGTGTATGAGGCGCAGGGAGCGTTTACCCATCACCGGAAGACCGTGGTTCTGACCACCATGAAGCGGTCCCAGGCATTAAAGCTCAGAAACTATATCAGGCGAGTGGAGCCCAGCGCCTTTATTCTGATTTCCAATTCCAGCGAGATTATAGGAAACGGATTTCTGGCCGGGTAAAAAGTGATAAAACCATTTCTCTGTTTTCGGCATTTTTAACAAAAATACACTTTAATGCGTTAAACACACATAAAATTAATGCGATGAAATTGACGGGGCGGATTTTTTGTAGTATGATACCAATTAAGTTCAGATCGAACGAGATTTGTGAAGAAGAGGAGAGAATGGTTATGAAAAAAACAGCAAAAGCGGCATCACTCATCCTGGTGGGAGCCATGATGATGTCCTTAACGGCATGCGGCAGCAAGCCGGCAGAGACAACGAAGGCGCCTGAGACAACGACAGCAGAAGCGGCTTCCTCCGCGGCTGACACGGAGGCAGAAGAGACAACTGCGGAAGCGGCTAAGACGGATGATGGAAAGCAGTTTAAGATCGGCGTACTTCAGCTGGTACAGCACTCCGCACTGGATGCGGCAAACAAGGGATTTATCCAGGCGCTTGATGACGCCGGAATTAACTATACGGTGGATCAGCAGAACGCCTCCGGCGATCAGCCGACCTGTCAGACCATCGCCAGCAAGCTGGTGAATGACGGCGACGATCTGATTCTTGCGATTGCGACTCCGGCTGCACAGGCTGTTGCCGGTGCGACGACGGATATTCCGGTTCTGATTACTGCGGTAACGGATCCTGCGGAATCTGATCTGGTTGCAAGCAACGACGTTCCCGGCGGTAATGTCAGCGGTACTTCTGACTTAACTCCGGTAAAGGAGCAGATCGATTTATTAAAGCAGATTCTTCCGGATGCGCAGACGGTTGGCGTCCTTTACTGTTCAGCGGAATCCAATTCTGAGATCCAGGCCAAGATGGCCAGAGAAGCGATCGAAGCGAAGGGAATGAAAGCGGTTGACTACACGGTTTCGAATTCCAACGAGCTTCAGACGGTTGTTACTTCCATGGTAGGTAATGTGGATGCGATCTACGCTCCGACAGACAACACCATTGCAGCTGGCATGGCGACTGTCGGCATGGTAGCGATTGATAACGGAATTCCGGTTATCTGCGGGGAAGAAGGCATGGTGGATGCCGGCGGATTGGCTACATATGGAATTGACTACTTCCAGCTGGGATACTTGACCGGCCAGCAGGCAGTCAGAGTTCTGACAGAGGGAGCTGATATCTCTCAGATGCCGATCGAATATCTGCCGGCAGATAAGTGCAATCTGACTGTCAACGAAGATACGGCGGCGGCGCTTAACATCGACGTATCCGGTCTCAAATAAGAGAATATTTTTAAGCAGGCAGATGCCAGCGGCGGCAGGCATCTGTCTGTTTCTACATAAATGCTTTACATAAAGAATGCGGGAGTGTATTCTTTATGTAAGGCATTTATGAGCGTTATCATGAGCGCTTAAGACTGATATGCCGGAAAGATAAAGATGCGGAGGAATGGTTGAATGAACGGTTTACTGGTATCCCTTCAGGACGCGGTAGTGCAGGGAGTTTTATGGGGAATTATGGTACTGGGGGTTTACATTACTTACAAGCTTTTGGATATCGCCGATTTAACGGTGGATGGAAGCTTTGCCCTGGGCGGCTGTGTCTGTGCCGTTATGGTGTTAAACAAAGGGGTGGATCCCTGGATCGCCCTGATTATAGCGGCAGCAGCCGGTATGGCTGCAGGAGCGGTGACGGGATTCTTACATACGGTGTTTGAGATACCTGCGATTCTTGCAGGAATTTTGACGCAGATCGGGCTGTGGTCCATCAATCTGCGGATCATGGGCGGCAAGAGCAATGTGCCGTTGTTAAAGACCGATACGATCTTCTCCAAAATTATAGGCTGGACAGGAATCAACAAACAGCTTGCGTCCCTTCTGCTGGGAATTGGAGTCGCTGTATTGATGATCGCTTTTCTGTACTGGTTCTTTGGTACGGAGATCGGAAGCGCCATGCGGGCTACCGGCAATAATGAAGCGATGATCCGGGCCCAGGGGGTGAACACGAACTGGACCAAGCTGCTGGCGCTGACCATCAGCAACGGCCTCGTAGGCTTATCCGGCGCTCTTGTATGCCAGAGCCAGAAGTATGCGGACATCGGCATGGGAACCGGAGCGATCGTGATCGGTCTGGCCGCCATTGTCATCGGTGATGTATTGATGGGACGGCTTCGTTCCTTTGGCAGCAAGCTGACCTCGGCTGTCGTAGGTTCTGTCATTTACTTTGTAATCCGCGCGGTGGTACTGAGAATGGGCATGAATGCCAACGATATGAAGCTGCTTTCCGCAGTGATCGTTGCAGTTGCTCTCTGTGTTCCTGTCGTGGTAAGAAAATGGCGCCTTAAAAAAGCTTACACGGAAGGGGGAGAATAAGCATGCTGGAAATTAAAAATGTCCGAAAGACTTTTAACAAGAATACAATCAATGAGAAAAAAGCGTTAAACGGAATTAACCTGCATCTGGATGAGGGAGATTTTGTAACGGTTATCGGCGGCAACGGCGCTGGAAAATCCACGATGCTCAACATGATTGCAGGTGTCTATCCCATCGACTCCGGAAAGATTGAGATCGACGGAGTCAATATTTCCAGGGAACCGGAATATAAACGTGCCCGCTATATCGGCAGAGTCTTCCAGGACCCTATGATGGGCACGGCTGCGGGGATGGAGATTCAGGAAAATATGGCTCTCGCATTCCGGCGCGGCCAGAGGCGCGGTCTGGGCTGGGGGATCAAGGCCAATGAAAAGGACTTCTACCACGATGCATTGATGAAGCTGGGGCTGGGGCTGCAGACCCGTATGACGAATAAGGTGGGCCTTTTATCCGGCGGCCAGAGGCAGGCGCTGACGCTCCTGATGGCGACGCTTCAGAAACCGAAGCTGCTTCTTCTGGATGAACATACCGCGGCACTGGATCCGAAGACGGCTAAAAAGGTACTGGAGATCACGCAGGAGATCGTGGAGGAGCAGAACTTAACGACCTTAATGATTACACACAACATGAAAGATGCCATCTCCATTGGTAACCGCCTTGTCATGATGCATGAAGGCAGGATTATCTATGACGTGTCCGGAGACGAAAAGAAAAAGCTGGAGGTAGATGACCTCTTAAAGAAATTCGAAGAAGCAAGCGGTGAGGAGTTTGCCAACGACCGTATGATTCTGGCGAAGTAGCAGCTATCAGTGTGGCTGCCAAAATGAGGCGGCAGGAATTGACCGGAACAGTCCGGCTGGATTCTGCCGCTTTTTTGCTGCTGCGCTGCGGTGCAAGTGGGACACTGCCGCTGTAAATGCGGTTCTGCACCGGTACATCTGATTATGTTACATAATTGTTACATAATCTTAATAATTATTTATTCTTTCTATATCGCAATTACCGACAAATTATGCTATACTTATGCGGATAGGCTCGTAGTCTGACTTGACAGTTTTAAAAGCCAAAAACGATGATGGAGTGAATATTACAGAATGGAAAACAAAAGCGATAAAAGTGAAAAAAAAGATTACGTTGTTCGTTTGAACAAAGCCAGAAAAAAACGTAATAAGAATGATTACGAAAGATATCTCATTCTGGCGGCGATTGCGATCGTGGTGGTGGTAATCATCATATTTGCCGGGAAGGCCATAGCGAAGCGCGTCTCGGCAGGGGCGGAAAAGACTGCAGCGACAGAAGAGACAGGAAGTCAGGGGGAAGAGTCTGACCAGCTGACGATTGATGCCAAGGAAGCGGAGGAGTCTGAGGCCGAAGCACAGGCAAAGAAGACAGAGGAAGAAAAAAAGGCCGTCGTCGATTCTTACCAGAATCTTGGAATTGTGCAGGTGTCCGGATATCTGAATGTGAGAAAAGAACCGAACACATCGGCGGACATCGTGGGCAAGCTGATGGGAGACAGTGCCTGCGAAATTTTAGACAGTACCCAGGAGGGATGGTACAAGATCTCCTCCGGCGGTATCGAAGGATACATTGATTCCCAGTATGTCCTGACAGGCGACGAAGCGAAGAAGAAGGCTTATGACCTTGTTTCACTGCGCGCGATCGTGCAGGTAGATAATTTAAATATCAGAAAAGAGGCCAATACCACATCAGATGTTGTGGGTCAGGGGCTGTTAAACGAGCGGTATGAGGTGATCGATCAGTTGGATGGCTGGGTACAGATTCCCTCCGGTTATATGTCGGCTGATTACGTGAAGCTGGAGTATGCGTTAAATGAGGCCAGAAAACTGGATTTGAAGGCCATGATTTTTAACATGTACAAAAACATAGGAATTTCGGATGTGGACAACTATCTCAACGTGAGAGAAGAGCCCAGCGAGAATGGCAAGATTATCGCCAAGATGCCCAGCAAGGCGGCCGGCAATATTCTTGAGACTACAGACAACGGCTGGTACAAGATCCAGTCCGGCAAGATCACCGGTTACGTAAAATCGGATTACATTCTGACCGGTCAGCCGGCGAAGGATGAGGCGCTGAAGGTTGCAGAACTGATGGCGATTGTAAACACGGATATGCTGAATGCCCGTTCCGAACCGTCTACGGATTCCAAGATATGGACCCAGATTTCCAATAATGAGAAATATCCGGTGTTAAAGCAGATTGACGGCTGGGTGGAGATTGAGCTGGAGGAGGACAGCAACGCTTACGTTGCTTCTGATTACGTGGATGTTCGATATGCGCTTCCTGAAGCAATTAAGTTTTCACCGCTGGAGGAAAAGGCGAATGCTGCCGCTTCTCTCAGAACCCAGATTGTTAATTATGCTCTCCAGTTTTTGGGTAATCCCTACGTATGGGGCGGCACCAGCTTAACAAAAGGAGCAGACTGTTCCGGATTTACCCTTTCCGTATTCGGCCATTTTGGAATCAGCCTTCCCCATTATTCAGGATCACAGGCGAATATGGGAAAAGCAGTGAAATCCAGTGAGATGCGGCCGGGCGATCTGGTGTTCTATGCAAACAGTAAAGGTACTATCAATCATGTTGGAATCTACATCGGAAATGGACAGATTGTTAACGCGGCCAGCCGAAGAAGCGGCATCAAGATCTCTACCTGGAATTACAGAACTCCGGTGAGAATCAGGAATATACTCGGAGATTAAACTGCAATTAAAGTTTTAAAACAAGAGGAAAAAATCTGGACATATACCGCCGAACGTTGTATAATATACCTGCAAAGAAGATAACCTGGACTGGAGGCGATTACATGTCAGATGAAATGATGTTAATTTTGGAAAAACTGGATACCATGAATCACAGCCTTGCGGGAATTGAAGGTAAGGTGGACAATACTCGTGAACACCTTTTAAGACTGGAAGAGAGCACGAATGAGCGTTTCATGAAGATGGAAGATCGTTTTGCGGGATTGGAAGATCGCTTTGTGGGATTGGAAGATCGCTTTGCAGGATTGGAAGATCGCTTTGTGGGATTGGAAGATCGTTTTGTAGGATTGGAAGATCGCTTTGTGGGATTAGAAGATCGTTTTGCAGGATTGGAAGGCCGTTTCGTGGGATTGGAAGATCGCTTTGTGGGATTAGAAGATCGTTTTACACAGTCAGAAGCAGCAACAGATCTGCGTTTTAACCGTGTAGAACAGAAGCTGGAATCAATGGGGCTGATGCTGGAGAACGAAATAAGTAAAAAAATTGATGCTATTGGCGAAGGTCACGATTATCTGAAACGAAATCTGGATGATGCGCTCAGGGTTGAGAAGGATAAGGAGTGGATGGAGCTTAATATCTTGAATCTTAGAATGGATGTCAGGAAAATCAAAGACAAACTTGCTATGGCTTAGCAGACAGGTGTTGTCCGGAATACAAAGGGGCTGTGAAAAAAGTCCCCTAAAGTAAAAAAGAACGCTTTCAGATATGAAACCTGGAGGCGTTCTTCTTTTTGTGGTAAAATTAAGCTACTATGAATAATAATACTGAAAAATATTATAACAAATAGATAAGTATCTTAAGCCAGAACCCTTACACAAGATGGGACGGCCAGGATATAATCGAGTCAGCATACGAAAGACGATCCTGTTCGGCTTTATGGACACAGGATACGTTTCCCTGCGGGAATTAGAAGACCGGTGCAAAGTGAACCTTCGTTACATGTATCTGATGGATCAGGAAACACAAAATGGAAGAGCTGTGAAAAAATGGAATTAGATCAACTCCATTTTTTCACAGCCCCTATATCTTCTTTATTGGTGGCGGTTTCTGTTATAGTTAATCAGACAACCGGCTTTTACAATCTCTTTTTCCTCATCCGTCATCTCGGCTATGTGAAGGTTGATCTCGTGGATGGGATTGCCTTCCTCATTTTTGATGACATAAGCAGGAATGTTCTGCATGTCGCCCTCTAAGGCTTTCCGTACACCTGGAACATAGATGAAATCACCGATCTCAAAGGAAGGCTCTTCATCTAACAGGAACGGAAGCATGCCCCAGTTGATGACATTGGAGCGGTAACGCTTGGTAGCGTATTCGTTTGCGATATTGGCAAGACCGCCGAGAACTCTCTGGCAGCTGGCAGCCTGCTCGCGTGCAGAACCGTCGCCTGGCTTGACAGCGTAGATCATACTGCCGATCTCCGTCTCTCTGGCTCTCAATTCGGGCTGGTCTAAGTAAATGCGAAGCGCTTTGAATGCGGCTTCCATCTCTGGATCCGGTTTTAACGGGCATGCGCCGGTTTTGCGGATTTCTTCCAGCTCATTAACCTTTTTGGAACGTCCGACATACTCCGGATCACGTCTGGAAAGCGTAAATTCTGCCAGACCCAGCGGATTGGAGCGGTAGGAGGAGGTTTCACCGGAAGGAATCAGTTCATCCGTTGTGGTGACAGGGTCCATGATCTTGGAGCAGACTCTCAGGATAATATTATCGGTCAGAGCGCTCATGGACGGCCAGTCTTTGATATTCGGGCCATAGATCAGCTCCGCATCCGGGTCGGCCTTTCCATATCCCTGGTAAACTCTTCTCTCATAGGAAGTGCTGTCAAATTCGTAAGCCGGTACTTCATAATCGTCGACAATTGCCTCAGCAGATGTGAGGATACCGCCGTTTGCAGCGGTGGCAGCGATCGAGCGGGCATCCATCAGGGCAACACTGGAAATCTGGCCATTACCCGGCTTGGAACCTTCACGGTTCGGGAAGTTCCTTGTGGTGTGGCGAATACTCAGCGTGTTGTTTGCCGGTGTGTCGCCGGCACCGAAGCACGGTCCGCAGAATGCTGTCCGGATGGTAGCACCGGCCGCCATCAGTTCTGTAACGGCTCCTTTCTTCACCAGATCCATATATACCGGCTGTGAGGACGGATATACAGACAGATTAAAGATATCGTTTCCGCAGTTTCTGCCGGACAGGATATGAGCAGCGGTCATAACATTGGAATAATTACCGCCGGCACAGCCTGCGATGACACCCTGCTGGACCAGGAGCTTTCCGTCCACGATCTTATCCGTCAGGGACAGATGGATATTCGGATTGCCCAGGATATGGTCTGCTTCCTTTTCTACGTTTCTTAAAATATCGTCCAGGTTTGCATTCAGTTCGTCGATCTCGTAGGTGTTGCTCGGATGGAACGGAAGAGCGATCATCGGCTTAACGGTGCTTAAATCGATGGATACGACGCCGTCATAATAGGCGATATCCGCCGGGTTCAGCTCTTTGTAAGCCTCCTCTCTGCCGTGCAGCTTTAAGTAGTCTCTTGTGTCCTCGTCTGTTTTCCAGATGGAGGAGAGACATGTGGTCTCTGTGGTCATGACATCGACTCCGTTCCGATAATCGGTATCCATGGAGGCGATTCCAGGGCCTACGAATTCCATAACTTTATTTTTCACGTAGCCATTTTTAAATACAGCGCCTACTATGGCGAGCGCCACGTCATGAGGGCCCACGCCCGGACGCGGTTTTCCTGTCAGATAAATCGCTACGACGCCGGGATAGGTGACGTCATATGTATCGCGAAGCAGCTGCTTCACCAGCTCGCCGCCGCCTTCGCCTACCGCCATGGTACCGAGGGCTCCGTAACGGGTATGGCTGTCGGAACCGAGAATCATGCGCCCGCAGCCCGCCATCATTTCACGCATATACTGGTGAATGACCGCGATGTGGGGCGGCACGAAAATCCCGCCGTATTTTTTTGCAGCTGACAGTCCGAAAATGTGGTCGTCTTCATTGATGGTACCGCCTACCGCACACAGGGAGTTGTGGCAGTTCGTCATGACATAGGGAATCGGAAACTCGGTGAGACCTGACGCCCTTGCCGTCTGAATGATCCCGACGAATGTAATGTCATGGGAGGCCATGGAGTCGAAGCGCAGCTTTAAATGCTCCATATTGTCCGCAGTGTTATGTTCCTTCAGGATGGAATAGGCAATCGTGCCCTTTTTCGCCTCTTCTTTTGTTATGTTCTTTCCTGTCAGAGCGACAAGCTTTTCCGCTTCCTGTTCCGGAACCAGTTCGGTACCGTGAATCAGGAAAGCGCCGCCATCATACAATTTTACCATATGCTATCTTTCCTCTCTCTTCTTGTAGGGTGTTGCTTCACCAACGTATTTGAACGCCGGACGCATGATCTTTCCATCATACATTTTGTTTTCGATATTGTGCGCCAGCCAGCCTGCCATACGTGCGCAGACGAAGAGCGGCGTGTACATATCTTCCGGTATCTGTAACATATTATAAGCGAATCCGCTGTAGAAGTCCACATTGTTTGAGAGAGTTTTTCCGTTTCCGGCGAGAGTTTCTTTGGCGACTTTTTCAAATCTTGTCAGGAATTCGTATTCATCCTCACGTTTTTTCTGTTTTGCCAGCTTCTCGCAGCAGCTTTTTAATAAGTCGGCACGCGGATCGGAAACCGTGTAGACGGCATGACCGAGTCCGTATACGAGACCGGTATGATCATAGAAGTCTTTGTCGAGAATTCTCTTGATTACCTGCTTGATCTGTGCGTCGGAGGCCTTTAAACCGATTTCTTTTTCAATGGCGGAGATCATCTCGCTGCAACGGATATTGGCACCGCCGTGTTTCGGTCCTTTTAAGGATCCGATGGATGCGGAGATCGAAGAGTAGATATCGGTTCCGGTGGAGGAAATGACGACATTTGTAAAGGTGGAGTTGTTTCCGCCGCCGTGGTCTGCGTGAATCATCAGCATGACGTCGAGAAGATCAGCCTCCTGCTCGGTGAAGACGCCGTCGCGGCGAAGCATGTAGAGGATGTTCTCGGCAATGGAGTATTCTTCCTTCGGATAGTGGATAATCAGGCTTTCCCGGTCGTAATAGTGAATCTTGCTCTGATAGGCGTAAGCGGCCATGGAGGGAAGTTTTGCCAGAATGCTTACTCCCTTTAACAGTGTCTGGTAAGGATCGACGTTGTCGGGGTCCTCATCGTAATTATAGAGAGAAAGGATACTCTGCTGCAGACTGTTCATCAAATTGCGGGATGGGGAACGAAGCAGATTCTTCTCCAGAAACTCATCGGGAAGCGGATAGAAGTGGCGAAGAATTCCGGCAAATTCATTCAGCTCCTTTTTCGAAGGGAGATATCCGAATAACAGAAGGAATGCGGTTTCTTCAAATCCGTACCGCGCGTTTCCTTTTCCCTTCACCAGATCGCCGATTTCAATACCGCGGTAGAAAAGCTTTCCGGGTACATTGACCTTTTTTCCATCCTGAATCTCGTAGCCGACAACGTCGGATACACGCGTCAAGCCGACCCTGACTCCGGTGCCATCCTCGTTGCGGAGACCTTTTTTTACGTTGTGTTCCTTGAATAAATGATTTGGAATATCCGTATAGTTTGAGGATTTACCAAATGTCTGTGCGATGAAGAAATTATTCATGCGATATTCTCTCCTTTTCCTTTAGATTCAGTCACGGCCTGCATAATTTTGCAGAAAAGCAGCGCGAAGTGATCTCCACGCTGCCCCCATTGGCATTACTGAAGTGACCGTTTTTATATTGTTCAGTAGTTTACCATGGAAAAGTATCAAAGTCAATACCTTGTTATAATCACAATCAAAATATTGTGATACGCACAAGATATGTTTGTATTAACCATACAAATGTGTGTGATAGACGGCCTTAATTTTTAGAAATAAAAATGAATCAATAATATTAAGGAAAAAGAAAGAAAAAGATTCTGACAACATACTATAATAAAAAGAAAAGAGTGGTAACAGCCACAGGGAAAAGGAGCGGCGCCATGTACAGTGATTTTGGCTTTTACGGAGGATTTACGCAGTTATTTCCGATTTTATTCGGAGTTATATTTTTGATCGTGGCAGTAATGATCGTAGTTACCCTGATTCGGGGGATCTCGCAGTGGAATTCCAATAACCACTCTCCGGTATTGACTGTGGAGGCGATGGTGACTTCCAAGCGTCAGGAGGTTTCACATCGGCACAGCAATCAGAACACGATGGATACTTATACAAATTTTACGTCTTATTATGCAACGTTTCAGGTCGAGAGCGGCGACCGCATGGAGCTGGGCGTATCGGGAACGGAGTACGGGATGCTGGCGGAAGGCGACATGGGCAGGCTGACCTTTCAGGGAACGAGGTATCTCAGTTTTGAGAGGGGACCTCTGGAGTCATAGAGAGGGATTTATTCCCGCGAGCAACGAGTCAAACGGACACGAGGATGAGAGATGGAAAAACGAAAAAGAACAATCAGAAAATTGATGCCGGTCAGTCCTTACGACAGCGCCGGTCTGGAGGCCTGGTTTTCGGAGCTGGCCGGACAGGGGCTGTTTGTCAGGAAGACCGGGTATTATTTTGCAAATTTTCAAAGAAAAGAGCCGAGAAGCCTGGTCTATAAGCTGGAGCCTTGTGACCAGCACCGGGATGAGCAGGAAAAGGAGCTGACGGGGCAGTACCGTCTGGCGGGCTGGGAAGCGGCCGGTGATATGTGGCGAAAGTTTTTGATATTTTCGGCTGTCAGGGAGATGGCTGTAAGTCCGGAGATTTCCGTGGAAATACGAAGTGCAGGCGAGGCGTCCCTGAAGAAAGCGGGGTATGGCTGCCTTCTGACGTGCGCTGCGGATGGCGTACTGACGGTGCTCTGGTGCTGGATGATCCTGGGCCGATTTGGTTTCTGGTATACGGCCACCATGGCGACGCCTTTCCTTCTCTGTGCCCTGATGGTCTTTCTGTTTGGAATGAATATCTTCTGGAGAATGTCCGATTACATACAGATCCGGAGATATTTAAAGGGGACAAAATGTGGCGTACATCTGCCAGAACGCAATTGTCAAACACGCCCTGGCAGAGGACGGGCCAGATCGATCTGTTCAGCAGTCGCGGTAACCTGCATCTGCCTCGTGTTTATATGGGCGGGAGAGCAGAAGTCCTGGCATAAGGAACTGAGTGAGGTTCATACCAGTCTTCCGGTTCCGCCCATTACGGCGGTTTCGCCGGAGAGCAGCCCCATAAGCGGAACGGTAACCTATCATTCTTCCATTGTTGCACCGGTACAGTTTCAGATCGTCCAGGATGGACCGGATGCCCAGATGCTCCGTATGGATTATATGGAACTCCGCTTTCCCAGGCTGGTGAAGCCGGTCTTCAAGAATATGATGAAGGATCAGCTGCAGTGGAGCAGCGCTGAACCGGAGGCGGTATCTTCCGGGCTGTTTGACACCGCCTTTGTGGCCGTGATAAACGACAGCATGCATTATCTCTTCGTCTCCGACGGACAGAAGGTAGCAGCAGTGTGCTATATCGGCCCCGGTTATACAGACGAGTTTTTAAAGACGATCCACGACGCCATGGAGACATGGACGCAGCCGGAGCTGTTTTGGCAGTGATCAGCGGGTTTCCTTCATATTCCTGGAAGCCGTCCGTTTCATGGAACGGATCGAAAGGATACATATTAATATAGTAAGAACATCGGCCGCAGGCTGGGCAAAATAGATGCCGGTCACGCCCAGAAGCCTCGGCAGAATCAGGATAAAGGGCACGTAAAAGAGACCCTGGCGGATCATGGACAGGAAGAGGCCGAACCTTGAGGCGCCGATGGTCTGAAAGGTGATGGTCATCATATAGCAGAGCCCAAACGCCGGATATAAGGCAACCTGGGATATCAGCAGCCGGGAACCGTATTCGATCACGGCGGGATTGCTGTTAAATAACCGGATGAACGGCCGGGACAGCGCGATATAGACCGCGGCCACCACGATTGTCAGCAGCAGGGAGGCGGTGAGGGAGAAACGGACAGACTCATGAAAACGGTCTTCGTTCTTCGCACCGAAGGCGTAGGAAGCGACCGGCTGATATCCCTGCATAAATCCCATAATGACGTAGCAGCCGATGAGAATCAGACGCTGGACGACACCGTAGGCCGCAATGATTAAATCGGCGTCCGGCATGGGCTTTGCGGCGATATTGGTCAGCGATGTGGCCGCTGCGAGACAGATCTGAATAACCGCGGAGGGAATTCCGATCAGTGTGACCGTTTTTATCATGTGAAAGTCGGGCTTAAAATAGTGCGGCTTGATTTTAATGATGGAGCGTCCGCCTAAATAGAACCACAGCAGGATGAAAAATGTGACAAACTGAGAGACCGTTGTGGCCAGGGAGGCTCCCTGCACGCCCATACCCAAGCCCCAGTCGAACATGAAAACAGGGTCCAGAACCACATTTAAGGCGGCGCCTGTGATGACGGCTATGGAAGAAATTTTGACGGAAGATTCCGCCCTGGCGGCACAGTTCAAGCTTTGGGCCGGCAGATTGGCCAGCGCGGCGATAAACATCCAGAACGCGTAGTCCTTAGCCTGGGGCAGAACCGCGTCCGAGGCGCCGAAGGAACGGAGCAGCGGCTCCATAAAGAAGAGTCCGCCGGCGCAGAGAATCATACCGATGACTACCGACAGGGCGACGATGGTCGTCACCGTAGTGTTGGCCCCCTCCTGGTCCTTCGCCCCCAGCTGACGTCCTGCCAGCACGGCGGCGCCGGCGGAAAAGATGTTCTCAACCGAAACCATGATCAGAAGCAGGGGCAGCGTCACGCCGACGGCGGCCAGAGCCGTGTCGGAATGCAGCATGCCGATGTAAGCGGTATCGACGATATTATAGACTGCCTTTGCTAAAAGGGCCAGAGTGGCGGGCACCGCCAGCTTGATGATGGCCTTCGAAGGCTTCATTTCTCCCAAAACAGATGCATTCGTTGTTTTTTGACTGTCCATTGGATTACTCCTTTCTCTCTACAACGCCGTACAGGAGGATGTGCAGCGCCCTGCGGCAGCTTTCCTCGTGGTCGCGTATATCGATTTTTGCCGATCCGGTCATCTGGTATCTGGCATTGATATAGTCCTGATACTGGCGGAAGGTGTCCACCACATCTTCCCTCGATAAGTCGGAGCGCAGAGATACCGGCTCCAGCATCCGGTTTAAGCTGTCGATGTTGAAACGGTCGAACGGGGCTTTTTTCTCCTGAATGGAAGCCTCCAAATGAGCGGGCGGCATAATGACGGCATCACAGAAAATCCTCTGGTACTGGGGATTCTGTTCAAAAAAGTCCAGTCTTACACGAAAATACTGCTCCAGCCGCTCTTCGGCGGTTTGGCCTTCCATGTTAGTGTGGCTCTGTAAGTGGCCGGTCAGCGTCTGGAAGCACTCTTCCACACAGGCTAAGTATAAATCGTCTTTTGTCGGAAAATAGTGGTAGATTATCCCCTTGGAAAGTCCGTCCCCGTTACTGATGGTATTGACAGAGCTGGCCCCATAGCCCTGCTCTGCAAATTCCGCCAGCGCACTTTCCAGGATGCGCCGTCTGGTCTGCTGATTCTTTTCTTCTCGTTTCATGATTCCATTCTCCTGAAATAAATATTGACCACATGGTCTATTATTAGAATACCACAAATAGACCACATGGTCAATATTTGATTGAAATAACAGAAAATACTTAAAAATGGGGAATGCAATGATTTGTTGCGTGACAGTGCGGCGCTGTATGTGGTATGGTTTCTTTAAGGATGGAGAAGGAGGCGCACGTATGAACGGAATCGGAAAAAACATAAAGAAGCTGAGGAAAGAGAGCGCACTGTCGCAGGAACAGCTGGCTGAGCAGCTGCATGTGACGAGGCAGGCGGTCTCCAGCTGGGAGACGGGAAAGAACCAGCCGGATATTGAGACGCTGGAATCCATTGCCGCGGTATTTGCCACGGATATTCTGACCGTCTTATACGGACGTTCCAGACTGGAGGAAAGCGGGGAGGAGAAGGGGGCACAGAGAAAGTGCTGTGTGAGAAACTGTCTGATGTGGGGAGCCATAGCCCTCGCTGGGCTTGTGGTTCACCTGATGATCAAAGATAAAATCATGGACTGGTACTACCGGTTCTATTACACAGTCCCGGTCTATTTGATTGCACTGCTTTTGAGGCCCTTATGTGTTTTTGCCCTGGCTGTGGCATTTATGAATGGACTTTGCCTTATCGGAGAAATCCGAATCAGACAGAACTGGATCAGGAGAACGTTTTTTGGGGTGTCCATGTCCTTCCTTTTCCTGTATCTAATGGCCGTGATGCTGTGTCTGGTACCCGTGTTTCTGCCTGACGCGGGAGCTGTATCTGGCTGGAACCGCCGCCTTCCATTCGTTTTTCCATTTATCGTTCGGCTCGTAACGGCGCCTGCGCTGTTTTTACTTCCCGGGATTGGATTGTTTCTTGGACGACACCGATGAAAAGCGGTCATTCATGCGGGACAAGAGAGAGAGAATGTGGTATACTGACAGCAGGGCAGGCGGTCTGCGGGAGCAGATCTGCCGTACAATACGAGTGCAGGGGAGTTTCTGAGCGTGCTCAATACCTGAAAGGGAGGGAAAACCATGGCACCAGTGATCAGAATGAATGCAGCGGCTCTGTGCAGAGTTTCATGACAGGCGAATCTGGCACAGAGCGTATAAAAGGAATTATAAGCGGCAGGAATACCGCTTGATTTTATAAAACAGATGTCGCCTGAGTGGATTCTGCACTTATAAATGAGATGAGTGACCTTTATTTAATTTATAAGGAGAGAATCTATGAAAGACAGACAATACCGTAACTTTATCATTTTCTGGTTCAGCCAGTCCGTATCACAGCTGGGGAGTTCCATGACTTCCTTTGCCTTAATCATCTGGTCTTACGGCAGAACCGGTTCTGCCATGTCCGTGTCGCTTATGACATTTTGTACATGGCTTCCCTATATTGCGGCCAGCATCGTTGCCGGGCCGGTAATCGACCGTTACCATAAGAAAACGATCATGCTTCTCGCGGACCTTCTTGCGGCGCTCTGCTCTCTGACCGTGGCGGCGCTCGCGGTCTTCGGGAATCTGGCGGTCTGGCACATTTTTATCGTCAATGGAATCACCGGCTTTATGAACGCATTTCAGTTTCCGGCGGAGACGGTGGCGGTGGGGATGCTGGTTCCGAAGGAAAAGTACAGCCAGGCCAGCGGCTTAAATTCCTTTACCTCCTCCTTACTCACTGTGGTGACCCCGGTGATGGCCGCGTCCTTATCCTCATTTGCAGGGATAAAGGGTGTCATCGCCTTTGATCTGGCGACCTTTTTGTTTGCCTTTTCTGTCCTGCTGTTTCGGATTAAGATACCGGAGAACGCGGGAGGGACGGAGACAGGGAAAAAGAAAGAGAAGATCTCGGTTCAGGAATCGTGGAGGGAGGGGCTTCAATTTCTTCGCGGACACAAACAGCTCTGGTATCTGATGATCAGCATGGCGCTTATGAACTTTTTTTCACGGCTGACCTATGAAAATATTCTTTCTCCCATGATTCTGGCGCGGAGCGGTCAGAACCAGATCGCGCTCGGCATTGTCAGCGGGATTCTGGGGATCGGAGGCATGGCGGGTGGTCTGATCGTCTCCTTCGTAAAGCTTCCAAAGGACAGCGTCCGGGTAATCTTTATATCGGGAGGCATCTCCTTTCTGCTTGGCGATTTTCTGATGGGAGCGGGGCAGAATGTTCTCGTATGGAGCATTGCCGGCATAGCGGCCAGCATCCCCATTCCTTTTATTATGGCGGGGCAGAATGTGATTCTCTACCGGACGATTCCGCAGAATATGCAGGGGCGTATCTTTGCCGTGCGAAATGCCATCCAGTACTGGACGATTCCGACCGGGATTCTCCTGGGCGGTTTTCTGGCGGACTACGTGTTTGAACCGTTTATGCGCGCGGACGGGGGCATTCAGACAGTTCTTCACCGGCTGACCGGGTATGGAGCCGGCTCCGGGATGGCGGTCATGTTTCTCTGTACCGGCATTCTCGGAAGTTTGAGCTGTTTCTTCTGTTATAAAAAAATGAAAAAGAATGGATAAAAGAAGCACAGGAAGAAGAGCGCGATGATGCGTTCCGCTTCCTGTGCTTCTTTTTGTGCCGGTACAAAGCATAAAATATTGGTTCCTTCCACATCATAAGAAAGCTACCAAAATACAATGATGCAGAAAATACGGCCATGCAGGAGGAAATCAGAATGAGAGAATATAAAAGAGATAGTGAAACAAACTGCGAAACGGATAACAGAGCAGAAAACCAGAATGGAAACGGCAGATCAGACGAGAACAACACCTCTTCCGAAGATACGAGAAAAGACCGCCTCGATGAGAAGAAGACGGAGAAGGACATCGAGCAGAAAGAGGACGAAAAGCTGGAAGAGTACGGTCAGATGACTCTGGATGACAATTCAAAAAAGAGAAAAATTCATCTGCTCTCTATCATCGGGGAAGTGGAGGGTCACGAGAACCTGTCGGGAAACAGCAAGACGACGAAATACGACCATATTCTTCCAAAGCTGGCAGAAATCGAGGATGATGATTCCGTGGAAGGTCTCCTGGTGATACTCAATACCTCGGGCGGTGACGTGGACGCCGGTCTGGCGATTGCGGAGATGATCGCTTCCTTAAGTATCCCTACCGTGTCCCTCGTTCTGGGCGGCAGCCATTCCATTGGCGTACCTCTGGCAGTCAGCACTGACTATTCCTTTATCGTGCCGACCGGAACCATGATGGTTCATCCGGTCCGTATGACAGGCATGGTCATCGGTGCCTCCCAGACGTATGAATATTTTGAGATGATTCAGGACCGGATCTTAAGCTTTGTCTCGGGCCACGCGACGATCGCTTACGACCAGTTAAAGCGCCTGATGTTAAACACGGAGATGCTGACAAGGGACTTGGGAACCGTGCTGGTAGGAGAGGAAACGGTGAAAGAGGGGCTGATCGACGAGGTGGGCGGAATTAAGGACGCTCTCAGAAAATTGTATGAGATGATGGATGAAGTGAAAGGTTAGCCGTTGCAATTCTCCCGATTTTTTTGTATACTGTTACCAATGGATAAAAGGGGGAAGTATTGTGCCTGAGACAACAAAGAAGAAGACAACATCGAAGACGACAGCAAAAAAAGGTACTAACGGGAAGGTCGGAAGACCGAAAAATACGACAGGCAGGCGGAAAGCGGCGGAACCAGAACCAGAATTTATCCGGTCAGAAGTTATCATCATCATATCATTTGCGGCTGCGGCCATTCTTTTTTTGAGCAATTTCCATCTGTGCGGAGTGGTAGGTGATTTCCTTCGCAGTCTGCAGCTTGGGATATTCGGAGGAATCGGATATGTGGCTCCGGTTCTGATGTTTGCCGGAACATGCTTTTATATCTCCAACCGGGGTAATCCCAGAGCAACTTTTAAACTGGCAGCGGTGATCCTGGCATTAATCTCTCTCTGCGGTTTCTGCGAGCTCCTGTTTGGGACGAGGCTGGGAGCCGGCGGGAAGTTGATGGATATCTATGTGACGGCGGCTGCCAGCGGTAAGGGCGGCGGCCTGATCGGCGGCCTTCTGGCCGAAGGACTGATCTCTATTATCGGAACCGTGGGCGCCTATCTCGTCATTTTGGTGCTTATCATTATCTCCGCAGTATGCATTACAGAGAAATCTTTTGTGAACCTGATAAAGAGCGGCAGCGGAAAGGCTTACCACCATGCCAGGGAAAACATGGACCTCCAGAGGGAGCTCCATGCGGAACGCAGGGAAGAACGACGGAGAATCCGCGAGGAGCAGAAGCTGCGGGGCGTCAATTTAGACGTAACAAAGCTGGAGGCGCCGGAAGAGTATGAGATGGAAGATGAGGCAGTAAACAGTGCGGAAGCGGAGGACGACATCGATGTTCACGCAGGGCGTCTTGCCGCTGTATCCGCCGTGGAAGTGCCGGAAAGTGCAAAACATGCGAAAAATGCGGTTCCGGAGGTGCAGCCGAATCCGGCGGATATTTTCCGCGGCAGTATTTTCCCGAAGCCGGGCGAGGAGGAAGATCTGCCTCGTGTTTACTCTGCCAGTGAAGATGATGTTCCGTTTGATGCCGATGATGCCGTTCCGTTCGTGACGGAAGAGTTATGGGAGAGTTCCCCTAACCTGCGTTCGGCGGAATGTGACGCAGGAGGGTTCTCAGAGTCTGATGATTACGGAACTTCAGGGACGCTTTTTGTCAAAAAAGAGATGAAGACACTGGAAGAGATGGAAGTCGCCCGGGAAGAACTCTATCCGACTGGCAAGGAGAGTCCCCCTCACCTGCGTTCAGCGGAAAGTGAGGACGACGGAGGCGTTAATTACAGTGATACCTTCTCCATACCGGAGGAACCGAAGCGTGTCGTTACCGCTTCCGGCAAGGTGATTGAGACCGATACGGAAGCGCTTCAGAAGAAGCTGGAAAAGAAGAAAGCCGAGAAGGCAGAAAAAGAGCAGGCTGGAGAGCTCAGTGTGAGCCAGGAGATCAGGCAGAAGGAGGAAGTGGTGAAGAAGGAGTACGTCTTTCCTCCTGTCACGCTTCTTAAGAAAGGTAAGAACTCCGGTACGTTTTCGGATAAGGAATACCGGGAGACCGCCATTAAGCTGCAGCAGACACTGCAGAATTTTGGTGTGGGAGTAACTGTGACCAACATCAGCTGCGGCCCCTCCGTTACACGGTATGAGCTTCATCCGGAGCAGGGCGTAAAGGTGAGCCGGATCGTGGGACTGGCCGATGATATCAAGCTCAGTCTGGCGGCCGCGGATATCCGTATCGAGGCTCCGATTCCTGGTAAATCGGCAGTCGGCATCGAAGTGCCGAACAAAGAAAACAACATGGTATACTTAAGGGATATTCTGGAGGCGGACGAGTTTCAGAAGCATGCATCCAGAATCGCTTTTGCAGTGGGCAAGGATATCGGCGGCCAGGTAGTGGTAACCGATATCGGAAAAATGCCGCATTTACTGATTGCGGGCGCAACCGGCTCCGGTAAATCCGTCTGCATTAATACCCTGATCATGAGCATTATCTATAAGGCAAATCCGGATGATGTTAAGCTGATCATGGTGGATCCGAAGGTGGTGGAGTTAAGTGTCTATAACGGAATTCCGCATCTTCTGCTTCCTGTGGTCACAGATCCGAAGAAGGCATCAGGCGCGCTTAACTGGGCAGTGGCCGAGATGGATGACCGCTATAAGAAATTTGCCCAGTACAATGTCAGGGATTTAAAGGGATATAATGCAAAGGTTGAGAATATTAAAGATATAGAGGATGAAAACAAACCGAAGAAGATGCCGCAGATCATCATCATCATTGACGAGCTTGCGGATCTGATGATGGTGGCGCCGGGCGAGGTGGAGGATTCTGTCTGCCGTCTGGCCCAGCTTGCGCGTGCTGCGGGGATTCATCTGGTCATTGCAACCCAGCGTCCGTCGGTCAATGTTATTACGGGCTTAATCAAGGCCAATGTACCTTCGAGAATTGCATTTGCCGTTTCTTCCGGCGTGGATTCCAGAACTATCATCGATATGAACGGAGCGGAGAAGCTTCTTGGAAAGGGCGATATGCTGTTCTATCCATCCGGCTGTCCGAAGCCTGTGCGGGTGCAGGGCGCCTTTGTATCGGATACGGAGGTTTCCGCTGTTGTGGATTTCTTAACGGAACAGGGAATGACAGCAAATTATAACCCTGAGGTGGAGAATCAGATTGTCCAGACACCGGCAGCAGGCGATGCAAAGGGCGGTGGAAGCGACCGGGATGAATATTTCGTCCAGGCGGGCAAATTTATTATCGAAAAGGATAAGGCATCCATCGGAATGCTTCAGAGAATGTTCAAGATCGGATTCAACAGGGCGGCCCGCATTATGGACCAGCTGGCGGAGGCCGGCGTGGTCGGCGAAGAAGAGGGCACGAAGCCAAGAAAAGTGCTGATGAGCGCGGAAGAATTTGAGGAATTGCTGGAACAGGGTTATTAATTACATAGAAGGAGGAATATTCACAGATGAAAACAGATATTGAGATCGCACAGGAGGCAAAGATGATTCCGATTAAGGAGGTAGCGGCTTCCTATGGAATCAGCGAAGATGATCTGGAACTCTACGGGAAGTATAAGGCCAAACTGACCGATGAACTCTGGGAAGAGGTGAAGGACAGACCGGACGGAAAGCTTGTTCTGGTTACAGCCATCAACCCGACTCCGGCCGGAGAAGGAAAGACTACGACGACAGTCGGTCTGGGAGAGGCGTTTGGCAGGATGGACAAAAAAGCCATCATCGCGCTCAGGGAGCCGTCTTTAGGCCCCTGCTTCGGGATCAAGGGCGGTGCCGCAGGCGGCGGATACGCCCAGGTTGTACCGATGGAAGATTTAAATCTTCACTTTACCGGAGATTTTCATGCCATCACCTCAGCCAACAATTTACTGGCAGCGCTTCTGGACAATCACATCCATCAGGGCAACGCGCTGGGAATCGATACGCGCCAGATTCTGTGGAAACGATGCCTCGACATGAACGACCGCGCCTTAAGAAACGTGGTGGTGGGGCTGGGTGCCAAAGCAGACGGATTTGTGAGAGAAGACCACTTTGTCATAACTGTGGCATCCGAGATCATGGCGATCTTATGTCTGGCCGATGATATGAATGATTTAAAAGAACGGTTAGGAAGAATTATTGTTGCATATAATTATGCCGGAGAGCCGGTGACGGCCGCCCAGTTAAATGCGGTTGGCGCCATGGCAGCACTGTTAAAGGACGCCATGAAGCCGAATCTGATCCAGACGCTGGAACACACGGGAGCGATTGTTCACGGCGGGCCATTTGCCAATATTGCCCATGGCTGCAACAGCGTGCGCGCCACGAAGACAGCCTTAAAGCTGGCCGATATCGTCGTGACGGAGGCGGGCTTCGGCGCTGATTTGGGCGCTGAGAAATTCCTGGACATCAAATGCCGTATGGCGGGCTTAAAACCGGATGCTATCGTTCTGGTAGCCACGGTCAGGGCTCTTAAATATAATGGAGGAATTCCGAAGGATCAGCTGAAGGAAGAAAATTTAGAGGCTTTGGCAAAAGGAATCGTAAACCTGGAGAAACACATCGAAAACATGCAGAAATACGATGTTCCGGTCATTGTAACCCTCAATTCCTTCATCACGGACACTGAGGCAGAATACCAGTTTGTAAAGAAGTTCTGTGAGGACAGAGGCTGCGAGTTTGCACTCTCCGAGGTATGGGAAAAAGGAGGGGAGGGCGGTACTGCTCTTGCAGAAAAGGTGGTCTATACACTGGAAAACAAGGAGAGCTGCTACAAACCGCTGTATCCGGATGAAGCCGGATTAAAGGAGAAGATTGCGGCCGTTGCAAAAGAAATCTACGGAGCGGACGGCGTATCCTATGCACCGGCAGCTTCGAAGGCGTTAAAGAAGATTGAAGACATGGGATTCGGCAGCCTTCCTGTCTGTATGGCGAAGACCCAGTATTCCCTGTCGGATGATCAGACAAAACTGGGCCGTCCAAGCGGTTTCCAAATCAACGTGAGGGACGCCTATGTATCGGCAGGCGCCGGTTTCGTGGTAGTGCTGACCGGAGCGATCATGACCATGCCGGGTCTTCCGAAGATTCCGGCGGCTAATAATATTGACGTAAATAACGACGGAGTAATCACCGGATTATTCTGATGGAGGTTTTCATGAAATTCAGAGAGTGGCTTGAAGAACTGGAATATGACGTAATTTCCGGGAATTTGGACATCGAAGTGGAGGATGTCATCTATGATTCCAGGAAAGCCAGGGAGAATGTGGTGTTCGTGTGCACAAAGGGGACGAAGATCGATTCCCACGAATTTATTCCGGATGTGGTGAAGGCCGGGGTGAAGGCCCTGGTGGTGGAACGCCAGGCAGAGATTCCTGACGGTGTAACCGCCATCCGTGTACATAGTTCCAGGGAGGCGCTGGCACTTCTGTCTGCCGCCCGGTTTGGCCGGCCGCAGGAGAAGATGATTACCATTGGGGTAACAGGAACGAAGGGGAAGACGACGACGACCCATATGATAAAGGCGATTCTGGAGAGCTGCGGTAAAAAGGTGGGGATGATCGGCACTACCGGTATTGTGATCGGCAGTGAGGTGACGCCTACCATGAACACGACACCGGAATCGTACCAGCTTTTTGAGAGCTTTGAGCGCATGGTGCAGGCAGGATGCGAATACATGGTGATGGAGGTATCCTCCCAGGCGTTCAAGATGCACCGTGTCGACGGCATCCGCTTCGATTACGGCCTTTTTACCAACATTTCTCCGGATCATATCGGGCCGGATGAGCATGCGGATTTTGCGGAATACTTATATTATAAATCCCAGCTCTTAAGCCGCTGCAGGATCGGAATCGTGAATCGTGACGATGAGCATTACCGCGAGATCATAAAAGATGCCGCCTGTGAACTGGCTTCCTATAGCCTCGAACAGGAGGCGGACTTCATGGCAGGACAGATTCACTACGTGAGCGAACCTGAATTTGTGGGACTTGAATTCGATGTGACAGGGCGGTATGAGCTGGAAGCCCGGGTGAATATACCTGGAAAATTTAATGTATACAACGCGCTGGCGGCCATCAGCGTATGCAGCTTTTTGGACCTTCCGAAGGAGAAGGTACGCCATGCGCTGGAGCATTTAAGCGTCAACGGGCGCATGGAGATCGTGTATTCATCGAAGAAATGCACGGTAATCGTGGACTACGCCCACAATGCAGTCAGTATGGAAAGCCTTTTGAAGACACTGCGTGAGTATCACCCGAAAAGACTTGTCTGCGTGTTCGGATGCGGGGGAAACCGCTCGAAGGACAGACGGTATTCCATGGGCGACAGCGCCGGGAGACTGGCTGATTTTACCATATTGACGGCCGACAATTCCAGATTCGAGAAGACAGGGGATATCATTGCGGATATCCGTTCCTCGATCGAAAAGACAGGCGGTGAGTTCATTGAGATTCCGGACCGGCGGGAAGCGATCGCCTACAGTATGATCCACGCCAGACCCGGAGACATGATAGCGGTCATCGGCAAGGGACACGAGGATTATCAGGAAGTGAACGGCGTCCGCCACCATTTTTCCGACCGGGAAGTGGTGCTGGAGATTGCTGCCGAACTGGAAAAAAATGAATAGCGTGATAAGAAAAAGATGCCGGAAGTGGTAATCCCTTCCGGCATTCGGCTCGCTGCCCGCATGGGTAAAAACATGCGCGGCTGCTGGATTTTGACTACACTCTGGCAGGAGGAAAGACAGGAAGATGGAACAGATCACGGTTAAGGAAATTCTGGAGGCCACGGGAGGGAGGCTGCTCTGCGGCAGCCCGGATACGCCGCTGGACCATGTAAGCATTGATTCCCGGACGATGAAGGGGAATGACTTATTCGTTCCCCTGGTTGGGGAAAAGGTGGATGCCCACCGCTTTATCGGGCAGGCGTTTGATAACGGCGCGGCGGCTACATTTACGAGTGAACACGACGTGATGGAGGATAACCGGCCATGGATCCGTGTGTCTGACACGAAACGGGCGCTTCAGGCTCTGGGCGCATGGTACCGGCGGTGTTTAAAGCTGCCGCTGGTTGGAATCACCGGAAGCGTGGGAAAGACGACGACAAGGGAGATGGTGGCCTGTGCCCTGTCTGCCAGATACCGCGTCTACAAGACACCCGCCAATCACAACAGCCAGGTCGGCGTTCCGATCACCATGACGGAGATATCCGGGCAGGATGAGATCGGTGTGATCGAACTGGGGATGAGCGAACCGGGAGAGCTGACGGTCATCGCCGGCATAGCCCAGATTCAGATGGCGGTCATTACCAATATCGGAATTACCCATATTGAACAGCTGGGGTCCCAGGAGAATATATTCAGAGAAAAGCTTTCCATACAGGATGGCCTGACGGAGCATGGAATTCTGTTCCTGAACGGAGACGATGAACTGCTGAAGAAGACGACGGCCAGAGACGGTTTTGAAACGATCTATTATGGAACCGGAGAAAACTGCCATTACCGTGCGGTCGATGTCCGTCTGGAGAATGGGTATCCGGTATTTACAGCGGTATGCGGAGACGAACAGGTGCCGGTGCGGCTGAAGGTTATGGGAACTCATAATGTGGCAAACGCCATGGTATCGCTGGCCGTAGCCTCCGTCTGCGGGATACCGATGGAGGCGGCCGCAAAACAGCTGGCAGAATTTACAGGCTTTCAGAACCGGCAGCAGATTTACCATACAGACGGAATGACAATCATTGATGATACCTATAATGCCAGTCCGGTATCCATGAAGGCCGGTCTGGAGGTGTTAAATTCCATAGAACATTCCAGACGCCGGGTAGCTGTTCTGGCGGATATGAAAGAGCTGGGGCCCGATTCCCCGCGGTACCACTATGAAATCGGCACCTACATTGCGGCGCATCCGGTTGATAAGGTAGCCGTTCTCGGAAAACTGGCAAAAGAGATCGCCCGCGGCGTGAGGGAACAGGCGCCCCATATTCTTGTCTATGAGTTTATGGACCGGGAGTCCTTAGTCGAATGGCTGAAAACGGAGCTCAGAGAAGGCGATGCGGTGCTCTTTAAGGGCTCTAACAGCATGGAACTGGGAAAAGTGGCAGCGGTATTTCTGGAAAAGTAAAAGATGCAGATTAAATGGAAAATACGAAAAGCAGATACGGAGATCAGATATGGACAGAGAAGCAGTGATCAGAAACTTTTTTCAGGATGTGATCAGTCAGAATGAGGCCGGGTTGGGCCGGTGGTTCAGAGAAGATGCCGTGATCCGGTGGCACTGTACCAACGAGCAGTTTTCTGCTGAGGAATATATCAGGGCGAACTGTGAATATCCGGGCCGCTGGAATGGAACCATAGAACGTGTGGAACAGGGGAAGGATACTGCGGTCACTGCCGCCAGAGTCTGGTGTGAGGAAGCCGGTATTTCAAACCATGTAGTTTCCTTTTACCGGTTTGATGGAGATACAATTGTGTCTCTGGATGAGTACTGGGGAGACGACGGACCGGCACCCCAGTGGCGCCTGAAGATGAAGCTGGGCCGTCCGATCGGTGAGAGACCGTGAGAGAGGCCGGAAGAATATGAAAAGAGTGGTATTTTATGAAAAAGCAGATGACGAACTTCTCCGTTTTGCGGTAATTGCGGCAAAATATCAGGGACAATGGGTTCTGTGCAGGCATAAGGCGCGCAGTACATGGGAATTTCCGGGCGGCCACCGGGAAACGGGAGAGACGATTGAAGCTGCAGCAGTGCGGGAACTCTACGAGGAAACGGGAGCGGCGGAATACCGGCTGGCTCCGGTCGGCGTATATTCCGTGACTGACGAGGCAGAGCCAGAAGAGAAGCGGAGCGAATCTTTTGGAATGCTGTTTTATGCGGAAATCACCCGTTTTGACCCACTGCCTTCTGAGTTTGAGATGGAAAAGACAGGGTATTTTGAAATGCCTCCGGACAACTGGACCTATCCGGAGATTCAGCCGGTGTTTCTTAAGCGTCTGAACCAGGAAGAGGCAAAGCGGAGCAGAGAGCAGGGCGGTCATTGGGGAGCAGAGGCACCAAAAGCGAGGCTGTTCTGCGGGAATCAGATGATCTGTGCGGAAAAGACGGCAGGTCTCCTGTACAGAAGAGCGGGAATCTGTGACCGTGAGCTTCTGACCCGTCTGCGGATTCAGGTACTGCGTGCGGCCAACGGTCTTGATGAGGACGCGGATATGTCAAGGGCAGAATCAGAGTCCCGCAGTTATTACGGGACGTGTTTCTTGGACGACAGTCATGCTGCATGGCTGGTTTTTGACGACAGGGAAGTGGTTGGAACAGGGGCAGTAAGCTTTTACCGGGTGATGCCTGCGTACCACAATCCTTCCGGTAAAAAGGCATATATTATGAACATGTATACCCGCCCTGATTACAGGCGGAGGGGAATCGCGTACCGGGTGCTGGAGCTGCTGACAGCGGAAGCGGAGATGAGACATGTCGATGCGGTTACACTGGAAGCTACCGCGGCGGGACGACCGCTGTATGAAGCCTTCGGATTTACTGCGATGCGAGATGAGATGGAGCTTTTGCGGGAATAAAAACTGAGACACGGAAAGGAGAAATGAATATGGGGAAAATAGCCGTATTGATTGTTGATGTACAGAAAGCGCTGGTGGAGGCACATCCATACAGAGAAGAGGAGTTTTTACAGGAACTTAAGCGAGTGGCAGACGGGGCACGGAAGGCCGGTGCCGAGATTATCTATGTCCGGCATGACGGCGGTGCTGGGGACGAGCTGGAGAGCGGTACAGAAGGCTGGAACATTCACGGTGCGGTGGAGCCGAAACCGGGAGAGCGGATATTTGATAAGAATTACAACAGTGCGTTTCTGGAGACTGATCTGGAGGAGTATCTAAAGGAAAAACAGATCACCGATCTGATCCTGATGGGCATGCAGACGGAATACTGCATGGATTCCACCTGCAAAGCTGCCTTTGAACTGGGATACGGCGTGGTGATACCGGAAGGGGCCACGACTACGTATGACAATGAGTTTATGTCAGGAGAAGCGACTGTGAAATTTTATGAAACGAAGATTTGGGATGGCCGTTTTGCCGATCTGATGTCTGTGGAAGAGGTGCTTGAGCTGCTGGCACGCTGACTGCGGGAATAAAAATGACAGGATGGAAGAAAAGATGGAAGAACAGACACTTGCAGAACTGCTGTATGCTGCTGTATTTCCCGTAAAAAAGCAGGGAAAGGGTTGTTCGGAGGAGCGGAAGATCTGGAACTCCTTCTTAGATCAGCTGAATCAGGGACTGGATGCATCCGGCTGCGGTGCGAAGGCGGAGGCTTACACGGAGTCTGAACCCTATGGGCAGGCCTGTGGATTTCACAGAGACTACGGATACTTTATGGTATCCTGCGGCGACCGGGGAACTAAGTCCGTCACAATTCTGGAGGCAGAGGCGGAGACGGCAGTCAACCGTTTTCTGGCGTTAATCATCGATAAACAGGCGTATCAGTGGGTACTGGACATCAAAGACCGTGAGGAGGCCTCGTGGCCGTATCACTGTCGGTACGATTACCGCCGGCTGTGGTTCGGTAAGGCTCTGGAGTGGCTGGCTCCGGCTGTGGACTGGGCATTTTTCGCGCAGTGCGCCGACCGGTACATCGGACTGCTGAACCGCTGGTTTGCGCGGCCGCACTGGGAATACGACTATCAGATCAGCCGGATCATCGAGATCAGCGATTCCAGGGAGTATTCGGATTCCCATTACTTATACCGCATAGAACCGGCAAAAGAGCCAGGACGTTGCAGGCTCAGGCTGGAGCCGCAGTTTTTGGAAGACGGAGGCGCTGCCGGGACCTTCCAGTTTGACATAGACGGGGAGGCGCTGGATATGCGGCGGCTGGATGAGAAAGTCCTTGTCCTTATGGACCGGGAGGAAGACAACATAGATGCCTATTCGCTGGAAGGCAGATTTCTGTGGAATATTGGAGAAAAGCTGCCGGTTCACCGCCGTTACGATAATCTTTATGAAGATATCAGCGGCTGAGAAGGGAAACATGAGATTATGAAGATACTGGTTCTTGGAGGTACACGTTTTTTCGGAGTTCATCTGGTGAATACACTGCTTCTACAGGGGCATGAGGTTGCCGTGGCTACCCGGGGAAATGCAAAACCGCGCTTTATTGCCCCGGTGGAAGCGATCCGGGTGGACCGCATCCAGGAGGAATCTATGCGCGCCGTATTTTCCGGCAGAAAATTCGATATGGTATATGATGATCTGGCCTACTGCTCCAATGATGTGAAAAATGCGCTTGATACAGTCCGGTGCAGGCGATATATCATGGTATCCTCCATCTCGGTTTATGAACTGAAGGAAAATACGAGAGAGACGGATTATGATCCGTACCGGGAAACGCTTATCTGGGGTAAACGGAGCGCATTCGATTACGGAATGGGAAAGAGGCAGGCGGAAGCGGCCCTGGTGCAGGCATTTCCGGAACAGGAGTCCGTGATGGTACGTTTCCCCGTGGTTCTTGGAAGGGATGATTACACGGAACGACTCCGGTTTTACGCTGCCCATACGGCGAAGGGGATTGCCATGCAGGTGGAAAATGAAAACTGTCCTGTAAGCTTCATTTCCGCGGAGGAATGCGGCCGTTTCCTGGCGTTTCTGGCCGATTCCTCCTTGGAAGGCCCTGTGAATGCGGCCGCATCGGGGACGATCACCATCGGAGAGATAATCCGCTATATAGAAGAAAAGACAGGAAATAAGGCAGTCCTGTCACCGGAGGGGGAAGAAGCCCCATACAATGGATTCCCAGGATTTTCCATAAATACGGAGAAGGCGGAAGGCGCAGGGTACCATTTTTCCGCCCTTGACACCTGGATTTATCCGCTTCTGGACTTCTATGGGGAGACAGAAGGGTAATCCGGCGTTGACTTTTCTTCCTTCGAATCCTATAATTAGTAACGTACAAACCCGACTTGCTTCGATATGATGCGCCAAAGTCGGGTCATTTCATTTCAAAATGACAGCGATTCGGATGTGCAGACTGCCGCACAGCTGAATGGTTATAAAAATTAAGAAGACAGGAAGTTGACGCAATGACAAAACGATTTGCCCAGATCATCATCGATATTTCTCATGAGAAAGTGGACCGCACCTTTGATTACAGAATTCCGCCCCGGCTTGAGGACCGGATTTTTGTAGGTGTTCTGGTGAAGATTCCGTTTGGAAAGGGAAATTCTCTGAGGAAGGGCTATGTGGTCGGCATCACGGACCACGCGGATTATGATGCGGATAAGATAAAAGAGATCGCAGAAATCGTGGAAGGCGGTGTTTCAGCGGAGTCGCAGCTGATTATGCTGGCGTGGTGGCTGAAGGAACAGTACGGTTCCACAATGAACCAGGCATTAAAGACGGTGCTCCCGGTGAAGCAGAAGGTAAAACCGAAGGAGAAGAAGGTCCTGCGCCTTCTGATCCCGGACGAACAGCTGGAGGCAGTGACAGCGGAGGCGGAGAAAAAGAGCTATAAGGCGAGAGTGCGGCTCTTCAAGGCACTGAAGGAAAACCATGTGATCCCGTATGAGGTGGCGTCAGGCCAGATGAACTTATCGGCGGCCACCTTAAAGCCGGTGATTGAAAAAGGCTATGTGGCGCTGGAATCGGAGGAAATTTTCCGGAACCCCGTAAAGGACGTGGGCAGCAGAGTAAAGGCTGTGGAATTAAATAAGGAGCAGCAGGCGGTGGTAAGCGCATTCTGTGAGGATTATGAAGCGGGAAAGCGGGAGACATATCTGATCCACGGCATTACCGGAAGCGGCAAGACTGAGGTCTATATGGAGATGATTTCCAGAGTCATAAGCGAAGGAATGCAGGTTATCGTCCTGATTCCTGAGATTGCGCTGACCTATCAGACGGTCATGCGTTTTTACGGGCGTTTTGGAAACCGGGTTTCCATCATCAATTCCAGATTATCGGCGGGGGAGCGGTACGACCAGTTTGAGAGGGCCAGAAGCGGCGATATCGATATCATGATCGGACCGCGTTCTGCGCTGTTTACGCCCTTTGCCAGACTGGGGATGATTATCATAGACGAAGAGCATGAAGGGGCCTATAAAAGCGAGGTGGTGCCCCGTTACCAGGCGCGGGAGGTGGCGGTGAAACGGGCGCAGATGCAGAATGCTTCCGTGGTTCTCGGCTCAGCGACGCCGTCCCTGGAGGCATACACGAAGGCGCTTCGCGGTGAATACCGTCTGTTTAAGCTGAATACCAGGGCCAAGGCGGACAGCAGGCTTGCCGAGGTGGCTGTCGTAGATCTGAGGGAAGAGCTGAAGGAGGGGAATAAATCCATTTTCAGCAGAAAGCTGCAGCAGATGATCACCGACCGGCTGGAGAAGAAGGAACAGATCATGATGTTCATCAACAGGAGGGGCTATGCAAACTTTGTGTCATGCCGTTCCTGCGGGGAGGCCATCAAATGTCCCCACTGCGATGTGACTTTGACGCTTCATAAGGACAACCGGCTGGTGTGCCATTACTGCGGCTATTCGATTCCCATGCCGGATCAATGCCCGGGCTGCGGTTCTCCTTACATTGCCAATTTCGGAGTAGGGACCCAGAAAATTGAGATGATGACAAAGAAGATGTTTCCGCAGGCCAGAGTCCTCCGAATGGATCTCGACACGACTTCCAAAAAGGGCGGCCATGAGGAGATTCTTTCGGCATTTGCAGAAGGAGATGCGGATATCCTGATCGGAACCCAGATGATCGTGAAAGGCCACGACTTTCCCGATGTCACCCTGGTTGGCGTACTGGCGGCAGATTTATCGCTGTACACCCCGGATTACCGGGCTGCTGAGCGTACCTTTCAGCTTCTCACCCAGGCAGCGGGCCGGGCCGGACGTGATGCGAGGCACGGGGATGTCATTATCCAGACGTACAACCCGGAACACTACAGTATTGTCACGGCAGCAGGGCAGGATTATGAGACCTTCTACCGCCAGGAGATGGCATACCGCCGTCTGATGAAATATCCGCCGGCCAATGTGCTGTTTACCGTGCAGCTTGCATCGAAGTCAGAAGAAGCGTTAGCAGAGGCAGCAGACAGCCTCGCAGCCCATATAACGCCGCAGGCAGACGAGGAAAAAATCCAGATGATTGGCCCTGTAGACGCCTCTGTTTACAAAATTAATGATATATATAGAAAAATTTTATATTTGAAACATGAAAATTATGATATACTAATAAAAATCAGGAATCAAATGGACTGGTTCCAACAGGAAAAGCGGGAACTGTTTAAAGGGGTTATGGTACAGTATGACTTTTCATGAGCAGTGCAAAAAGTGGCATTAAGATATTTTCGTTGTGCCCGCACATAAGAAAATATCTTAATGACACTTTTTATAGGGCGAAGCCCGTCACCGAACGGGAGCGCAGCGGACGTGAGGTGGTGCACTGCGGACTCCCGGGATGCACAAACAAACTTTTTTTACCCAAAGCCCGCCACCTCCCAACACCAGACGTAAGCTATTGCCCTGCGCACCGCCCCCGCAAATAAACTAAAAAACGAGAGGATACAAATAAAATGGCAATCAGAAAAATAAGAACAATCGGAGACGATATTTTAAGAAAACACTGCAAGCCGGTAAAAGAAATGACACCGCGCATCCAGGACTTAATTGAAGATATGTTCGAAACCATGTACGAGGCATGCGGCGTCGGCCTTGCGGCCCCACAGGTAGGTGTGCTGAAACAGATCGTGGTAATCGACGTGGAGGATGGAAATCAGTACGTACTCATCAATCCGGTCATCACTGAGACCAGCGGAAGCCAGACCGGCAGCGAAGGCTGCTTAAGCGTACCGGGGAAATCGGGAGTGGTAACGCGGCCTGACCATGTAAAAGTGAAGGCTTTCGACTGTGAGATGAACGAATTTGAACTGGTTGGAGAAGGCCTCCTGGCTCGTGCCATCTGCCATGAATGCGACCATTTAAGCGGCGACCTTTTCGTCGACAAGGTAGAAGGTGAACTGACTGACGTAGACCAGGAAGAGGATGAGACAGAGGAAGGGGACGAGTAAAATGCGGATTGTATTTATGGGAACGCCCGATTTTTCCGTGCCGGCATTAACGGCGCTGGTGGAAGCGGGCCATGATGTAATTGCGGTGGTGACCCAGCCGGATAAGCCGAAGGGACGCGGCAAGGAAGTCCAGATGCCTCCCGTGAAGGTAAAGGCTCTGGAGTACGGAATTCCCGTTTACCAGCCGGTTAAGGCGAGAGATCCTGAATTCGTCAGCCTTCTTAAGGAGATGCAGCCTGACGCCATGGTTGTGGCGGCCTTCGGCCAGCTTCTTCCAAAGACCATCCTCGATATTCCCAAATATGGCTGTGTGAACATCCACGCTTCCCTGCTTCCGAAGTACCGCGGGGCCTCTCCGATTCAGTATGCAGTAATCAACGGGGAACCAGTCAGCGGAATCACCACCATGATGATGGCGGAAGCGTTGGATACGGGAGACATCCTGGATCAGGAGACCGTTGCTCTCGATGAGAAAGAGACGGGCGGAAGCCTTCACGATAAGCTGAGTGCCATCGGAGGAAGACTGATTATAAAGACACTGAAGAAGCTGGAAGACGGAACCGCCGTGCGGACTGTGCAGGACGAGAAAGAGACGTGTTACGTCGGAATGATAAAGAAATCGAAGGGAGACATCGACTGGAGCCAGGATGCAGTCTCCATTGAACGCCTGATCCGCGGACTAAATCCGTGGCCCAGCGCTTACACAGGCTGGGAAGGAAGGATAATCAAGCTCTGGGAGGCCGATGTACTGGAAGAGGAGTATGAGGGAGCCTGCGGCCAGGTTGTAAAAACAGGAAAAGACTGTCTGTATGTAAAGACAGGAAAAGGAACACTTGCGGTGAAGGAACTGCAGCTTCAGGGGAAGAAGCGTATGGATACCGGCGCGTTTCTGCGCGGATACCAGATTGCAGAGGGAACCGTTTTTGAAAGGAGCGTCTGATACATGTTTTATGGCGGTTTGATGGGATATTATTTCGATCCCACATGGATTCTTGTAATTATAGGTGCGGTGCTGTCGATGGCGGCTTCCGCTAAGGTAAACAGCACCTTCAGCAAATACTCAAAAGTCAGGAGCATGACGGGAATGACGGGAGAGGACGCGGCAAAGCGCCTTTTAAACTCCCAGGGCATCTACGATGTAACCGTCCGTCCGGTAAAGGGACAGCTGACAGACCATTATGATCCGCGGACGAAGACCGTCAACTTATCGGAGTCGGTATTCCACTCCACCTCAGTGGCGGCAATCGGAGTGGCGGCTCACGAGTGCGGCCATGCCATGCAGGACAACGTGGGATACGTCCCGTTAAAGCTGCGGGGGGCGATCGTTCCGGTGGCAAATATCGGCTCACAGGCGGCATTTCCGCTTATTATTATCGGGGTGCTGATCGGAGGCATGGGATCTCCCCTTGTAAATATCGGGCTGATTCTCTTTTCGCTGGCCGTTATTTTCCAGCTGATCACGCTTCCCGTGGAGTTAAACGCTTCCAGAAGAGCGATTACGCTGCTTGATCAGGTTGGCATCCTTGGCGGCCAGGAAGTTAATCAGACGAGAAAGGTGCTGGGTGCAGCGGCGCTCACGTATGTGGCGGCTCTGGCTGCTTCCGTGCTTCAGCTGCTCCGTCTCGTGATTCTGTTCGGAGGACGAAGAGACAATGACTAACGGAAACAGCAGCCGGGAAATAATTCTGGATATCCTGCTCGAGATCCTGGAAAAGGGCAGTTACAGCCATATTGTACTGAGCCAGGCACTGAGCAAATACCAGTATCTTGACAAACAGGAGCGGGCTTTTATCTCCCGTATCGTGGAAGGTACTGTGGAATACACCCTTCAGCTGGATTACGTCATTAATTCTTACTCCAGCGTAAAAGTAAAAAAGATGAAACCGGTCATCCGCACACTGCTGCGGATGTCGGTTTATCAGATTCTCTATATGGACCGTGTGCCGGACTCCGCTGTCTGCAACGAGGCGGTAAAACTGGCGCAGAAACGGAAATTCACCGGATTAAAGGGCTTTGTCAACGGCGTTCTGCGCGGTATTTCCAGAAATAAAGAACAACTGAAATGGCCGGATGATTCTGTCCGTTACTCCATGCCCTCCTGGATTCTGGATATGTGGAAGGATACATACGGGGAGGAGACAACTGTCTCTATGGCAAAGGCCTTCCTTAAGCCCAGCAGGACAGCGGTCCGCTGCAACTTAAACCGGGCCTCGAAGCAGGAGATCATGGACAGCCTGAAGAGTCAGGGTGTCACAGTGGAGGAGACTCCGCTGTCAGAGACAGTCCTGTATTTATCAAAATATGATTATTTAGAGAGCCTTGATGCGTTTGCTTCAGGCCTGATTTCAGTTCAGGATATGAGCTCCAGCTTTGTGGGAGAGATCGCGGACCCGAAGGAAGGGGATGTCTGCATCGATGTCTGCGGCGCGCCCGGCGGAAAAAGCCTTCATATCGCGGATAAACTGAAGGGAACCGGAATGGTGACCGTCCGTGATTTAACGGAGCAGAAGGTGGCCCTCATCGAAGAGAATATCGCCCGGTCAGGATTTACCAATATCCGTGCAGAGGTGCACGACGCCCTGGTGCCGGATCAGGCGTGGGAAGGCCGTGCCGACATCGTTCTGGCTGATTTACCGTGCTCCGGGCTTGGAATCATTGGCAGAAAACCGGATATCAAGTACCGGATGACGATGGAACAGCTGGCGGAGCTGGCGGCCCTGCAGCGGGAGATTCTCTCTGTGGTTCAGTCATACGTAAAGCCCGGAGGAAAGCTGATATACAGCACCTGCACCATCGACAGTCAGGAAAATGAAGAGAATGCGGCGTGGTTTCTGGAGAATTTTCCGTTTGACGCCGTGAATTTAGAAGGAAAGTTAGGAGAAACACTGAATGCGGCTTCCATGAAGTCAGGCATGATCCAGCTCTTGCCGGGAATTCACCCGTGTGACGGATTTTTCATTGCGGCATTTCAGAAAAGATAAGAATAATGGAAAAGACAGATATTAAATCCCTGAATTTAGAAGAACTTACGGCGTTTATAACCGTTTCCGGTGAAAAGGCGTTCCGGGCAAAACAGCTCTATGAGTGGATGCACAAAAAGCTGGCGCCCGGATATGAGGAGATGACGAATCTGCCGAAGGCACTCAAGGAACGGCTCAAGGAGACGTGTGAATATACAGCGCTTCAGACTGTGGATGAGAAGATCTCCGCCATCGACGGAACCAGAAAGTATTTATTCGGCCTGTCGGACGGCAATATCATCGAGAGCGTCCTGATGAGGTATAAGCACGGCAATTCCGTGTGTATTTCCTCCCAGGTCGGCTGCCGCATGGGCTGCCGGTTCTGCGCCTCCACCCTGGATGGCCTGGAACGGAATTTAAGGCCGGCGGAGATGCTGGACCAGATCTACCGGATCCAGTACCTCACTGGGGAAAGGGTCTCCAACGTGGTGATTATGGGTTCCGGAGAACCTCTGGATAACTATGATCATGTGGTGAAGTTTATCCGCCTTTTGACGGATGAACACGGGCTTAACGTCAGCCAGCGCAATGTTACGCTGTCCACATGCGGTATTGTGCCGGGGATTCTGAAGCTGGCAGACGAGGGGCTTGCCATTACTCTGGCGCTCTCGCTTCATGCACCGAATGATGAGGTGAGAAAGACCCTGATGCCTGTGGCGAAGAGCTATAAGCTGAACGATGTGCTGGAAGCCTGTCATACATATTTTGAGAAGACGGGAAGACGGCTGACCTTTGAATACAGTCTTGTCGCCGGAGTCAACGATAATCTGGAGGAAGCGGCGGCTCTGGCGGCGCTGATTAAGGACCAGCAGGGCCATGTGAATTTAATTCCGGTGAACCCCATCAAGGAGCGTGACTACGTACAGTCGGACAGAAAAGCCATAGAGGCCTTTAAAAATCTGCTTGAAAAAAATGGAATTAATGTTACTATAAGAAGGGAAATGGGCCGGGACATCCATGGTGCCTGCGGTCAGCTTCGAAAAAGTTTTTTAACAGAGGAACAAAAAGGGAGTGAGAAGACGCTATGAAAGCTTGTGCATTGACGGATACGGGAAGAGTGCGCACGGCCAATCAGGATTACGTATATGCCAGTGTGGAACCGGTCGGGAGCCTGCCGAACTTATTCGTGGTTGCGGATGGGATGGGCGGCCATCAGGCCGGAGACTATGCCTCCAGATATATTGTGGAAAATCTGGTGTCGTATCTTCAGTATACGGAAAATTCCCAGATTGTTCCGCTTCTGCGGGAGGCCATATTAAAGGTCAACACCATGCTCTACCATGAGGCAAAGGAAAAGCCGGAGTTTTCCGGTATGGGCACGACGCTGGTGGCGGCGGTGGCCGATGAGAATACCCTTTATGTGGCCAATGTGGGAGACAGCCGCCTCTATCTCGTGAGAGACAGGATCAGGCAGGTGACGAGGGACCATTCTTATGTGGAGGAACTGGTTTCCCTGGGCCGTCTGGAGCGCGGAAGCAAAGACTATAAGGATAAAAAGAATATTATAACGAGAGCGGTCGGCACAGAAGATAAGCTGTTGGTCGATTTCTTCGAGGCAGGACTGGAACCGGGTGACTATATTCTCATGTGTTCCGACGGACTCAGCAACATGCTGGAGGACGCGGAGATGGAGGAGATCATCGGTTCTGATTTAGAACTGCAGGAAAAGGCGGAGAAATTGATTACGGTAGCCAATGACAATGGCGGGAAAGACAATATCGCAGTGGTACTCGTTGATCCGCAGATTGGCAGGGAGGGAAGCTTATGATTTTGAGACCAGGTACATTTTTACAGGACAGATACGAAATTTTAGATAAAATCGGTTCCGGCGGAATGTCAGATGTGTACAAGGCCCTGTGCCATAAGCTGAAACGGCAGGTTGCCATTAAGGTACTGAAGGAGGAATTCAGTTCAGACAGCGGATTTGTGAGCAAGTTCAAGATGGAAGCCCAGGCTGCGGCCAGGCTGTCCCATCCGAATATTGTAAACGTATATGACGTTGTGGATGAGGGAACGCTTCACTATATCGTCATGGAGCTGATTGAGGGCATCACCCTGAAAAACTACATCCTGAAAAAGGGCTGTCTCGACAGCAAGGAAGCCATCGGGATTGCTATCCAGGTGGCACAGGGAATTGCAGCTGCCCATGAACAGGGCATCGTTCACCGGGATATCAAGCCGCAGAATATTATTATTGCACGGGATGGAAAAGTGAAGGTGGCGGATTTTGGGATTGCACGCGCCGCATCCACTCAGACGCTCAGTGCTACGGCTATGGGATCGGTCCACTATATTTCTCCGGAACAGGCGAGAGGCGGTTACAGTGACGCCCGCAGTGATATCTACTCGCTGGGCATTACCATGTATGAGATGGCAGCCGGACGGGTGCCGTTTGAAGGGGAGAATACCGTAACGGTGGCCCTGGCGCACTTAGAAGACCCGATCACACCGCCCAGTTATTTCAATCAGGAGATTCCGGTCAGTTTTGAAAATATTATTTTAAAATGCACGGAGAAGAAGCCGGAATACCGGTATGGGAGCATGCAGGAGGTAATTGCCGATTTGCGGCGGGCCCTTGTGACTCCTGATGAGAACTTTGTTCAGGCATCGGCGCCGTCAATGGATACCTCTCAGACGGTGATCATCGGAGCACCGGAGCTGGAACAGATCAGGTCCGGTTCCGGCCGCAGAAATCAGCCGGAACCTCAGCCTGGCCGGAACCGCAGCTATGGCGGTGAACCGGTGCGGGAACGCCAGCCGGAGCACAGGAGCAGCCGGAATACCTCTGGCGGCAGAACGAAGCGGAAGGAGCCGGATGAAGAGATCAATCCGGGTATCGAAAAGCTTCTGACGGCCGCCGGCATCGTGGTGGCAATTCTTATCGTCATCGTCCTTATTTTCCTGGTTACCAGACTGGGAGGGCTGTTCCGTTCCGGAACCCCCAAGGAGACGGAGACTACTGTGGAGACGACACAGGAGGAGACAACTCTGGGTGAGAAGCAGACGACCATGCCGGAGGTGGAGGGACTGGCGGAAGACATTGCAAGACAGAAGCTCCGCGAGAACGGCGGTCTGGACATGAAGATCGGTGATTATGAGTTCTCGGATACTGTGAAAAAAGGAGATGTCATTTCCCAGACCCCCAAAGCGGGAGAGATTGTAGACCGGTACTCGGCTGTCTCCGTAGTTATCAGCAGCGGGCCGGAGCATCCGGAGATTGACTTAACCACCCTGGGGCTGGATTCCCTCACCGCGGAGGCTGCCAAGACGCTTCTGGAGGGGAAAGGCTTTATTGTGAATCTGCAGAACCAGAGCAGTGATACGGTGGAGTCCGGCAAGATCATCAGCTACAGTCCGTCTAAGGCAAAGGAAGGGGCTGTAATCAGCGTGATTGCCAGCACTGGCCCGGCGCTGACCAATCCGGTTGTGGTTCCTGATATTACAGGCAAAGAGGAAGAGGTCGGAGAGGAGATGCTGGCCGACTTAGGGCTGGTTCGCGGAACCGTGACGAAGGAAACCTCGGAGGAGGTGCCTGCAGGAACGATTATCCGTCAGACCATCGCGCCGAATACCCAGGTGGAGGGCGGAACTGCCATCGATTACGTGGTCAGCAGCGGATCGGCGGAGCAGGCCAAATATAAGTACCTGGCTTCCATCGAGAAATCTTATCCGCTTCAGAATCTGATCGGCCCGGGATCTGCCAGCACCCAGCTGAATATCAAGATACAGCTGAAGCAGACCGTGAACGGTAAAGATGAATTCAGGGATCTGATGGGGCCGGTGACGATTACGGGAGACCAGCAGCTTCCGGTTGTGTTCAAGAACATCGAGGGAGCCTACGGCGTGACCAGCGGAGAAGTGCAAATAGTCAATGTGGACACGGGAGATGTAATCAATTCTTATCCGGTTACGTTTGTCCCCATTCCACAGTCATAAGGATATTGTATGACAGGGAAAATTATTAAAGGAATTGCAGGCTTTTACTATGTGGATAACGGAACGGACGTCTATGAGTGCAAGGCAAAGGGCGTGTTCCGCAACAAAAAGATCAAACCTCTGGTGGGTGATAATGTGGAATTTACCGTGTTGAGCGAGGCGGAGAGGGAAGGAAATATCGATAAGATTCTCCCGCGCAAAAACGAACTGGTCCGGCCGGCAGTGGCCAACATTGATCAGGCGCTGGTGATATTTTCCATTACTCATCCGGAGCCCAATCTAAATCTTCTGGACCGTTTTCTGGTCATGATGGAGGTGCAGGAGGTTCCCGTGAAGATCTGCTTTAACAAAACGGATTTAACGGGAGACGGGGAGCGGGACCGTCTGGGGAATATCTATTCCTCAGCGGGCTATCCCGTCTATTTTACGAGTACTTACGAAAACAGCGGGCTGGATGAGCTGCGGGTGCTGACAGAGGGAAAGACAACGGTTCTGGCGGGGCCGTCGGGCGTTGGAAAATCCTCCATCACCAACCTTCTGTTTCCGGAGGCTGAGATGGAAACAGGAAAGATCAGCGAGAAGATCCAGAGAGGAAAGCATACGACGAGGCACAGCGAACTGTTTGCCATCGGGAAGGACACCTATATGATGGATACCCCGGGCTTCAGTTCCATGTACTTGGAGGAACTGGAATGCGGAAATTTAAAGGATTATTTTCCTGAATTCGCGGCTTACGAGGAAGAATGTAAGTTTCTGGGCTGTGTCCATGTGGGCGAGCCGATCTGCGGTGTCAAGGAGGCCGTACGCCAGGGGAAGATCAGTGAGAGCCGTTATGCGAATTATAAGCTGTTGTACCAGGAATTAAAAGATAAAAGGAGATATTAATGATGTTCCTATTAGCACCTTCCATTTTGGGAGCGGATTTTAAACATTTGGAGCAGCAGGTATGTGAGGCGGCGGATGCGGGAGCGCAGTATATCCATCTCGACGTGATGGATGGGGATTTCGTTCCCAGCATTTCTTTCGGTATGCCTGTAATCTCAAGTTTAAGAAGCTGTACGGACAAGGTGTTTGATGTCCATATGATGGTTCGGGAGCCCGGCCGTTACATCAACGCCATGAAAGAGGCGGGGGCCGATATCATCAGCGTTCATGTGGAGGCATGCACCCATTTAGACCGCACGGTGAACCAGATTAAGGAGGCCGGTTTAAAAGCAGGAGTCGTGCTGAATCCGGCCACACCGATTGATGTGCTGGACTGTATCCTCGATCAGGTGGATATGGTACTGCTTATGACGGTGAACCCGGGATTCGGAGGGCAGAAATTTATTCCCTACACTCTGGAAAAGATCCGCGCTTTAAGGAAAAAATGCGATATGCGGGGGCTTTCCACGGATATTCAGGTGGACGGCGGCGTGACGTGTGACAATGTGCGTGAGCTGATGGAGGCGGGAGCCAACATCTTTGTAGCCGGTTCCGCGATTTTTAAAGGGGATGTGACGGCGAATACAAAGGCATTTTTAAAGATATTTGAGGAACAGGAATGACGGGCCTTATTATCACCGGCGGAAGCATAAACTGTGCATTCGCCGGTGCTTTTTTGAAGAACAGGGAATTTGATATGGTGATCGCCGTGGATGGAGGGCTGGCCGCTGTAAAAAGCCTGAATATCAGGCCGGATGCCATTGTTGGTGATTTCGATACCGTAAAGGGCGAACTTCTGGAAGAATACCGGAGGATGGGAGGCATTGCCTTCGAGCAGCACCAGCCGGAAAAGGATGAGACCGATACGGAGCTGGCACTCCGTACCGCCATGGAGGCGGGCGTGAACGACATTGTCCTCCTGGGCGCTACCGGCGGCAGGCTGGATCACTCCATCGGTAATATCCATCTGCTGTATGCATGTCTCCAAAAAGGGGTGAAGGCCTCGATCGTGGATGAGAAGAACCGTCTCTATATTCTGGATCAGGGAAAGACTTACCGTTTCGGTGAGATCTGGGGGAAATACATTTCCTTCCTGCCGCTTACAGAGGAGGTTCACGGAATCACTCTGAAGGGCTTTAAATATCCCCTGACAGACCGGGACATCCGGATCGGAACCAGTCTGTGCATCAGCAATGAACTGGCAGAGAAGACCGGGACCATCACCTTCCGGGATGGGGTGCTGATCTGTGTAGAATCACACGATTAAGCGCTGCAGACTGGCCGTGCCAGAGAGTGCAGCACCTAACTGGTATGGTCTAAAAAAACAAAACTGGATATTTATATCACTCCACTCAGGTGCTAAGATAAAGAGCAGAAAAGCTTTGGCACCAAGGGAGGAAAAAGAAATGAACAGAACAGACAGTAAAATCAGTAAAATTGCCATGACGGGATTATTTGCGGCCATGTCGTACGTTGTTTTCACGTTCCTGCAGTTTAAAATTACGCTTCCGGGAGGCGACGCTACGTCCATTCATTTGGGGAATGCGGTCTGTGTACTGGGAGCGCTTTTGCTGGGCGGCGTATACGGCGGCCTGGGCGGGGCCATCGGTATGACGATTGGCGATCTGCTTGATCCCATCTATGTGGTCTATGCGCCCAAGACATTTATCCTGAAGCTGTGTATCGGACTGATTACCGGGTTCCTTGCCCACAGGCTTGGGAAGATCAATGAATCCCATGACCAGAAGCATATTTTGAAATGGGTTCTGATCGCCTCAGCGGGCGGACTGCTTTTTAATGTTATTTTCGACCCGCTTGTGGGATACTACTACAAGCTGCTGATTCTGGGGAAACCGGCTGCGGAGCTGGCGCTTGTGTGGAATGTCACATCGACCACCATCAATGCGGTGACTTCAACGATTGCCTCTGTCGTTATCTACATGCCGCTGAGAAGCGCGCTTATCCGGTCAGGAATGGGGCTTATGAGATCTTAACTGCAGAGCCGCAGGCAAAATAATGTTAGGAGTTTTACGGATATGACATCAGAAAGACATCAGAAAAAAATTGCAGTAATCAATGATTTATCAGGATATGGCCGCTGTTCGCTGACAGTGGCTATTCCCATTTTATCGGCGCTCAAGGTACAGTGCTGTCCGGTGCCCACTTCCATTTTATCCAATCATACCGGATTCCCGGTGTATTTTTTCGACGATTATACGGAAAAGATGGAGCCCTACCTGGAAAAATGGACGGAGCTGGGGCTGGAGTTTGACGGCATTTTCAGCGGCTTTCTCGGTTCAGAAGCACAGATTGGGATCGTCATGTCTGCGATTCGCCGGTTTAAGGGAAAGGATACGCTGGTGGTGATCGATCCGATTATGGGGGATCACGGAAAGGCGTATCAGACATACACGCCGGCCATGTGCAGCCGTATGAAGGAACTGGCAGGTCTGGGGGATCTCATTACGCCGAATCTGACCGAGGCCTGTATCCTGACCGGCAGAGAGTACCGGGAAGAAGGGTGGCACAGAGCGGACCTTCTGGCCATGGCGGAGGAAATCCTTAAGATGGGGCCTTCCGGAGTCGTTATAACAGGCGTCAAGGAAGGTGCGTATTTAACGAATGTCATCGCAGTACGGGACCGGGAAGCTGCATTTTGCCGGTCACTGAGGGTCGGCCGGGAACGGCCCGGCACAGGAGATGTCTTTTCCGCAATTGTGGCGGCGGAGGCGGTAAAAGGCTCGTCCCTTACCGATGCGGCGAAGAAAGCGGCGCATTTTGTCAAACGCTGCATCCTAAAATCCGAGGAGTTGGATGTTCCGGTACAAAACGGAGTATGCTTCGAGGAAGTGCTGGCGGAATTGATAAAATGGAAATAAGGGGCTTTTCTTTGCCTTTAATTTGTAGTATAATCAACGGCAGATTACCATATTGGGCACCAACATACCAAAAATGGAAGAGAAACCAGGAGGAATACCATGTTAGATTTAAAGTTTGTAAGAGAAAATCCTGAGGCAGTAAAACAGAACATCAGGAATAAATTTCAGGATAGCAAGCTGCCGCTGGTGGATGAAGTCATAGAACTGGACGAGTTAAACCGCGCCGCAAAGCAGGAAGGCGATGCGCTCAGAGCGGAACGCAATAAACTTTCCAAGCAGATTGGCGGGCTGATGGGCCAGGGAAAGAAAGAGGAGGCCGAAGAACTTAAGAAACAGGTAACAGCGGCTTCCGACCATTTGGCAGAACTGGAAGAGAAGGAACGGGAACTGGATGAAAAGATCAAAAAGATCATGATGACCATCCCGAATATCATCGATCCCAGCGTACCGATCGGAAAAGATGACAGCGAGAATGTGGAAGTGCAAAGATACGGTGAGCCGGTTGTGCCGGATTTCGAGGTGCCGTACCATACGGATATTATGGAGCGCTTCGACGGAATCGATTTGGACAGCGCCAGAAAAGTGGCTGGAAACGGTTTTTACTATCTGATGGGCGATATTGCAAGACTTCATTCCTCTGTAATCTCCTATGCTCGTGATTTCATGATCAACCGCGGCTTTACGTACTGCGTACCGCCTTTTATGATCCGCAGCGAGGTAGTGACCGGTGTTATGAGTTTTGCTGAGATGGATGCCATGATGTACAAGATCGAGGGCGAGGATTTATATCTGATCGGTACCAGCGAGCATTCCATGATCGGTAAGTTTATCGATACGATTATTCCGGAGGAATCCCTTCCGAAGACGCTTACCAGCTATTCTCCGTGCTTCCGCAAGGAGAAGGGCGCTCACGGTCTGGAGGAGCGGGGCGTTTACCGCATCCACCAGTTCGAGAAGCAGGAAATGATCGTTGTATGTAAGCCGGAAGAGAGCATGGAATGGTACGATAAGCTGTGGCAGAATACCGTCGATTTATTCCGTTCCCTGGATATTCCGGTAAGAACTCTGGAGTGCTGCTCCGGCGATCTTGCCGACTTGAAGGTGAAGTCTGTGGATGTGGAGGCATGGTCTCCGCGTCAGAAGAAGTATTTTGAAGTGGGAAGCTGCTCCAACTTAGGCGACGCTCAGGCGAGAAGACTGAAAATCCGCGTTAACGGAGAGAACGGAAGAAAGTATTTCGCTCACACATTAAACAACACGGTCGTGGCTCCGCCGAGAATGCTGATTGCATTTTTGGAGAATAACCTGCAGGCTGATGGTAGTGTGAGGATTCCGGAAGTGCTGAGACCATATATGGGTGGAATGGAAGCGATGGTTCCCAAGGATAAAAAGTAACAGGCAGTCAGTAAAAAAGCAGTAGGTGTATATGGTTCTCAGAACCTGACATCTGCTGCTTTTTTTGGGACAGGCTGAAAATTCTGATATACAAATAAAGTAGGGTCGGTTATAATTTAAAATAATCAGATTTAGGGAGGTGTTAAGATGAAACAGGAAGAAAGAAGACAGAAAATACTGGACATATTAACGATGGTGCCCATCGCAACCGTGTTGGAACTGGCAGAACAGCTTACCGTGACTCCGGAAACAATCCGCAAGGATCTAACAGAACTGGCTGCGGCCGGAGAAATCGTTCGGATACACGGAGGAGCTGCGCTGGCAGGGGATACAGACGGAAGTGTTCCGTATCTAGCCCGGGAAAAAATTAGAAATCAGGAAAAGATCGATATAGGCAGGGCTGCTGTCAATCTGATTGATATGGGAGACTCCCTGATACTTGAGGGAAGTACTACGGTTTCAGCTTTATGCAGTGCTATGGCAGAGGAAAAGAATCTGCTGAAGACACTGACGATTGTGACAAACTCTTTTCACATTGCAAGCATTTTGGAGATGGGGGAACTGTGCTCTAAATTCTTTTTTTTGGGTGGCCGTATGAGCAGTTCTGAACAGCTGGCCAGAGGCCCTTTAACTATAGATTTTATGAAAAAATTTTGTGTCAATAAGGCTGTCTTAAGTGGCGCCGCTCTTGGGGAAAGACTTTTAGTTTCAGCCTATTATGAAAATGACAGGATATTCCAAAAGACGGCGATGGAGTGTGCAGACCAGACAATTCTTCTTTTGGACAGCAGTAAGTATCCGGAAAGTGCAGTGATGGAAGTGGCGCATCTGACCGAATTTGATTATCTGGTTACAGGAATTCGATTTGATTCAGAAAAGAAAAACGTATTAGATGGCAGCAGCCTGACAATAGTCGAGGTCTGACCGAAGGTTAAACCTTGAGAAAAGAGAAAGATTTCATATGGAAGTGTTCGGATCACAGATTTCGCTTTCATATGGGATCTTTATTTGTGTAAAAAGTTTGATTTAGTAAAATATGCCAAAAATAATTTTTGAAAACAAAAAATATTGACAAAATAATCCTATGATGTTACACTAAAAATATAATAATTGGTTATTTAAAAATAAGTGCGCACAAATATTTTTAATAACAAAAATAGGAGAGTTCAGGTATGATACCAAATCCATTTAATTTTGCATTCGGAGATGATATTGATCTTCAAAGTATGGCAGATAGTATTTCGCGTTTAAAGCGGCCAGAAAAACAGGTTGATGTAGTATTAGATACAGATACATATAATGAAGTCGATGATCAGTATGCGCTCGCATACTTAATAGGCTCTGCCGATCAATTAAACTTAAAAGCAATCTATGCGGCGCCATTTGACAATCATCATTCCCAGGGACCTGGCGACGGGATGGAGAGGAGCTATAACGAGATATTTCATGTATTGGAGCTGATGGGAAGAAAGGAAGAGTACGGTTCCTGTGTATACCGGGGAGCAGATCGATTTTTGGAAAATGAAGACATACCGGTACGATCAGAATCTGTGGAACACTTAATAAGACTTTCCCAAGGGTATACAAAGGAGAATCCGTTATATATAGTTGGCATTGCGGCATGCACCAACATCGCATCCGCGCTGCTCCTTGATCCCAGCCTGAAAGATCGTGCGTTTGTGGTCTGGCTGGGAGGTCTGGGATTTGACTGGCACGACAACCATTCCTTTAATGCAAAACAGGACGTGGCGGCTGCCAGAGTATTACTGGGGAGCGGAGTTCCTTTAGTACTGCTGCCGGGACGTGGTGTGGTGGATCATTTTACTACGACTGGTCCGGAGTTGGACCATTGGCTGAAAGGAAAAAATAAGTTCTGTGACTATATTATAGAACGAACCAGGCATGAAGCTGAGATTGTCAGCGGAGAGCGGTGCTGGTCGAGACCAATTTCAGATGTGACGGCGGTAGCCTGGCTTCTAAATTCGGAATTTATGCTGGACCGATTGGAGCCAAGCCCGATTATGGAGTATGATCATTATTATGCGGAGGATAAAAGAAGACATTTTATTCGTTATGTATACAGCATTAACAGAGACAGGCTAATGTACGATTTATTCACGAAACTGGCCAGTTTATAAGGTACAGCTATGGGGGAAGCGCATGATTCATAAAACATTCAAAAAAACAGAGCCATATCTTTATCTGATACCCGCCTTGGTTTTACTCATGATGTTTACGTATTATCCTTTTTTCAAAAATGTCTATCTGAGTTTGTTTGTAGTAGACAAATACAGGGCAATAAAAGAATTTTGCGGTCTGGAAAACTATATCAAGGTTTTCGGTGATGAAAAATTTATCAAGGCGATCCTGAATACACTGATTTATGTTATGGCAACCGTACCTGTTTCTATGGCGATCGGATTCGGGCTGGCGCTTTTGGCGAGAAAAAAGAAACGTTTTTCGATGGTATACGAGGCTCTGTTTGCACTGCCCATGGCAGTATCAGCCTCTGTTGTAGCTATGATTTTCCAACTGGCCTATAATCCATCTCTGGGTATCGTTAATCAGATGACAGGACTTAATGTCAGCTGGCTGACTGATTCGAAGACGGCGTTGCTGAGCCTGATCATTATTCAGATATGGGCTAATATCGGCTATAATTTTATATTTTTCTTATCTGCTCTGCGTGGAATTTCGGAAGAAATTCTGGAAGGGGCTACAATGGATGGCGCGAAAGGCTGGAAATTGTTTTCAAAAATTATTATACCGCTGATTGCACCGACCATTATGTTTCTGCTTGTGTCTGATATCGCCCACGCGATGACAACAGCCAGTTTTACCCTGATCCTGACGGAAGGGGGACCAAATGGGGCCACAGAAACAATAGTCTCTTACATTTATGCCAAAGCAATTCGGGGACGCAATTACAATTCAGCATTTGCGGCTACTACTGTAGGTTTCTTTATGTCTGCGTTTATGCTGGCTTTGAGCCAGATCCTTGAGAGAAAGAAGGTGTCCTACAACTGATGAACAGAACAGTTGCCAACTCCATAAGGAGGAAAAAAGCGGTAAAGGATATTGTGTATCAGTTTGTCTGTCTGCTGCTGGGCATTATGATTGCAGCACCAATCCTATATGCTGTCAGCATCTCTTTTATGAGGCCGTCAGAGGTTATGAACAGAGAACTTCATCTGCTTCCTGAACGATTGTATACCGGCAATTATGTGACAACGGTAAAGCAGACTAATATCTTCCGCTTTATGTTGAATTCCTTTTTAGTTGCATTTGTTTCGAGTGTGGTGCGAATTATCACTTCGAGTCTTGCAGCATTCAGTTTTGCCTTCTTTGATTTCAAAGGTAAAAATGTATTGTTTTTTTTGGTACTGACAGCATTGATTATTCCTACGGATGTACTTCTGATTCAAAACTATTTTACAGTAGCAGGAATGCATCTGCTGAATACATATCTCGGTATGATGGTGGTGTTTTTTGTGCTTCCCATGAATATTTACATCATGCGGCAGAATTTTATGTCTTACTCCAGGGATTTAAAAGAGGCGGCCATGATAGACGGGTGCGGAAATTTTCGATTTTATTCTAATATTCTGCTTCCTTCGTCGAAACCAATTATTACAACGGTTTTTATCTCCAGTTTCGTAGGAACGTGGAATACATATCTATGGCCGCTCATGGTTACCAACGTAGATGAAATGAGGACGGCACAGGTGGCTATTACAATGCTTAATACCGTGGATTCCAGTCCCTATGGAACCGTTATGGCAGCTTCTGTGATCATTCTGATTCCATCCGTCCTTGTGTTTGTATTGTTCCAGCGGCGTGTAGTAGGCGGTATTATGGCAGGGTCGGTGAAAGGTTAAGTGCGCCCAGAAAAGGGCGGATAGTTTAGCGGGTGGAACACCCGCACGGCAAAGCGTAGCGAGCCGCCGTTAGCGAGTCTTGAGTGTTGTCTGGTAACAGGCAGGGCTAAGCGTAGACAGCAAGGAAGCAGGGTTGCAATGCTATTGAGCCCCGAAATTTTACAAAGTCTCAGAGGCCGACGCAGTTTAGCCATGCGGAAGGCAGCATCACGGCACGCGATAGCGCGAGTGTGTCGTGGCTCTGGCGGGGTCCGAGGGCCAATCATGTTTCACTATGACTATCCAGTCAACTGGGGAGAGCCTGTTGTCTCTTGTAGAACTTACAAGTATGATGTACAACGATAAAAAGAAGGAAATCAAATGGACGGCAGGCAGTCGGATACCACGCATAGTACCGAAGAAACCGGGTAATGCCGGCGGAGGGAAGGCGGGTACATAATAACGCTCTTTTTAAGGACACATGTACCGTACTCAGGGACGGAAGGATAAATGGAAACGAAATTAGAAAGAATAGCAGACAAACCTGTAAAAGTTATTATGAAGAGCCGTGTGCGGGAAAGCCGCACGCACGGTTCTGGAAAGGAGTTCACATTGTGAGGTGTGAATTTACTAAACGAGAGAATTAATGACAGGAGGAAAATACGATGAGAAAACAGTTAAGAATGACGGCGGCAGCCGCCATGGGAGGGTTTTTTGGGGCCAGTTCCA
>OCAO01000107.1_pt1 | contig 64990 bp, 60 predicted proteins | sample 1477151 | NCBI WGS metagenome assembly OCAO01 (sample SAMEA2580298, study PRJEB22360) | human gut metagenome | biome: human gut; feature: human-associated habitat; material: faeces | place: Denmark | collected 2008/2010 | reverse complement strand
TGGAAATCCGCTGTTTCTCGCCGCCGGACAAAGTACCGCCTCCCTCGCCAATCACGGTGTCATAGCCATCCGGCAGGGCAGAAATAAAGTTATGGCAGCAAGCCTTTTTCGCCGCTTCAACCACTTGTTCATGGGTAGCATCCGGGCAGCCAAACTTGATATTGTTCTCAATCGTATCTGCAAATAGGTACACGCTCTGGAACACCATCGAGATATTCTTCATCAGGCTGTCCAGCTTGAAATCTCGTACATCCGTACCGCCTATGGTAATCTTCCCGGCATTCACATCCCAAAAACGGGCAATCAGGTTGCACATCGTTGTCTTTCCTGCCCCGGAAGGACCGACAATGGCCGTAGTCGTTTTTTCAGGAATAGAAAAACTAACGTGTTCTAAAATCTTTCGAGTTGAATAGGAAAAATCCACATTATCAAAGACAATATTTTTGTTCTTTGGCGTAATATCTGTCCCCTTCTCATCCATGACTGGCGTATCATCCACAGAATTTGCAGTATCAATAGAAGATGCCAACATCTGCAACATTGTAATTTGACTGCCAGCGCTTTCAAGATTGTTGAATACAGTGAAGGATAGAACAACAAAAAGGATGCCGTACACAAAAGAAAATGCGTTGATCGTATAAAGATAAATGGACAGTATCAGTAAAATCGTGCTAAAAATCCGCACAATAAGCTGTTGCAGCGCAATATAAGGAGCTACTACATAAACCAGCTTCAAATTTCCTTTATTGCTATCCTGAATAGCAGCAGCAATGGATTGGGAACTATCCTTTTCAAAACCAAAGGATTTTACCACACCCATGCCTTGTATGTACTCCAAGACAGCTTCTACCAATCCCCGCTGGGCGCACTGCCTTTTTTCTGCTGTGGAAGTCGATTTTCGAGTAGCTGCTTCTGTCACCAGCAGATAGCAGACGACACCAACCAAAGCGACAAGTCCAAGCTGCCAATTAAAAAGAAGCAGGAACAGAATAAGAACAACGGAATTGAAGAAGCCTCCAATCATATTGACTAATGCCACGGGTGCTGAACTTTCTACATCCCCTAATGTCGTGGTTACAATGCCAGTTATCGTGCCGATATTATTCTTGTTGAAGTAGCCCATTGGGATATAGCGGAGGCGATCACCAATCGAAATACGCTTATCCGCTACCATGCCATATCCTACTGCCGTCTGCTCATTCATGGAAAAGAAGGATGAGAAAATCCGTCCGGCAACAGAAAGAATCATCATTCCCAGTGACAGCCATACGGAAGTAAGACTGTGGTTATCAGAAGCCAAAGCGTCTACAATAAAGTAGAGCGCGCCAAATTGAAATGACGCAAAAATACCGTTAAGAAAGGAAAAGAATAATGATTTTTCCAAAAGCCCTTTCTGATTGCCTGCAAATGCAAATATTTTCTTTAATGTGCCAAGCATGAAACCACCTCCTTACGCTTCATCTCTTGCACCAATGTGCGCCTGCCACATATCCTTGTAAAGAGGACAACGAGTCAGTAATTGTTCATGGGTACCTTGTGCTTCAATATTTCCTGCATTGACTACCACAATGTTATCTGCGCCTGTGATTGTAGAAAGCCGATGGGCAATTACAATCAGTGTCTTTCCAGCAGTTAATGCAGAAATTGCTTTCTGGATGATTGCTTCATTCTCTGGGTCAATGAAAGCTGTTGCCTCATCTAAAATCACAATGGGAGCGTCTTTCAGCATAGCGCGGGCAATGGCAATTCGCTGGCGTTCACCGCCGGAAAGCTGGGAACCGCTGCTGCCGACAATCGTTTCATAACCATTGTCCAGCCCACGGATGAAGCTGTCACAGCCGCTTCGGATTGCTGCTTTTTCTACTTCTTGATCAGATGCGCCAGGTTTTCCCATACGGATATTTTCACAGATACTGCGGTTAAACAGGTAGTTGTCCTGGGATACATAGGAAATTTGTTCCGAAAGTTGTGACAACGGAACCTCTGTCAGCTCATGACCGCCCAAAGTAATGCTGCCGCTGGTAACATCCCAATACCCGGCAATTAGTTTTGCAATCGTAGACTTGCCGGAACCGGAAGGCCCCACAAAGGCGGTCATCGTTCCGGGGCGGATGGAAAGATTTATGCCATGCAAAACTTCCTGCTGTTTATCATAAGAAAAAGATACATTCTTGAGTTCAATTTCTAAATCACCAAACGCAACAGGCTTATTGGCATGGTGAAGTTCTTCGACATTTAAGATACTGTCGATTTCCTCTGTATTTTTTCCCAGCATAGCCAAAGAGCCGGTGAAAGAAAAAGCCTCCATGATTGGCCCCACAAGTCCAAGGGAAAAGATAACCGCCGCCATAAAGGTCACGGTTTCCAAACTGCCGGAAAGCCAAAGAGCCATACCGCCTGGAAGAACGCTTAAAAGTACGGATGGGATCACTGCATTATAAGAACACATGGTTTTCTGGCTGTTAGCCATCCATTTTATGTAGTAATCTGCATTGCCCCGGACAGCATCCGCATATTTCTCATAGGAACCTGCCGACTGGCTGAATGCTTTGACTACCTCAATACCGCCGATATACTCTACAACAGCGTCGGCCATTTTCTTGCTGGCGGCCATTGCACCTGCGCCTTCTGTGGCATAGTTCCGCATACCGATGGACATAATGACCAACCCGATAAACAGGGTTGCCAGGGAAAGGAGCGCCATCCGCCAATCCAAAACGAACAGGTACACAATGATAAACAGTGGCACCAACATATTTGAGGTCATTTCCGGCAGGAGATGGGCAAACGGCACTTCCATACCTTCTATCCGGTCAACAATAATGCTTTTATAGTGGCCAGATGGGGTGTCCAAAATCGTTCCCATTGGAACCTTTGCGAGTTTTTCCACAACACGCTCCCGCAGATCCCGCAGCGTACTATACGCCGCATTATGGGAAATTACTGTTGACAGGTTTGAAAAAAGCACCTTCCCGCAATATCCGGTCAAAGCCACAAGACATACAGGCAGATATGCAGAGAAGGCAGTCTCTCCTGCGAACATTTTAGAAATGACATTAACAACACAAAAATACGGTATCATCTGGCAGGCCACACCGAGAATTGCCAGGATAATACTGAAAACAAATTTGCCGTGATGAGCCTTCCCCCAGCTCCAAAGAGTGCCGAGGGGAGAACTCTTTTTCTGTTCTTTCACAACTTATCAACCTCCTTCTGAAATATTAGCCGACTTCCTGCGCCCGCCCCTCAGTGATTCGGATAATCTTATCACAGCATAAAGCAATCAGTTCCGGGTCATGGGTCGATACAAATATAGTCTTTCCTTCGGCCGCCAGTCTTTTCAAAAGTTCCGCTACCTCACGCATGTGGCGGTAATCCAGTCCAGATGTAGGCTCATCGAAAAGTAAAATCTGCGCCTGTGCTGCAATCGCAGATGCAATCGCTACCCGTTGCTTTTGTCCTCCTGACAAAGCCATTGGATGTTTTTCCTTGTATTCATCCAGATCAAGGCTTTCTAAAATTTTTTCGGCTGCCTTCTCATCAGGGTGTTCCATTGACAGAAGCACTTCGGAGAGAACACTGTTTGTAAATAGCTGACGGTTTACATCCTGCATAACCATATAGCAAATCTTTGTCAACTGCCGCCCATGATATGTTCTGCCTGAGACTTCAACAGTCCCTATACAGGTCTTTTCTAACCCGCATAAGCAGCGAAGAAAGGTTGATTTTCCAGAGCCGTTATCCCCAATCACTCCGACGATTTTCCCTTTTTCAATTTGAAGATGTGGTATCCGTAAATCGCAAATTTCTTCATCTTCTGGTGTCAGCTTTTTCTTTACAAAAAGATATTTTCGCGGTGTGTAGGTGAAATAGAAATCCGTAAGACACAACAGTTCATCTCCGTCAATGCCTGTTTCCAGATTTCTCTGATCTGCGGGATTTTCATCGCCTGACTTTGAAACATTAGAGAATTGCCGGATATAGCGTTCCTCCAATGTAACAGGCCGAAGTTCATAGGATTTCAATTCCTTTTCTGTAAGCTGAGAAAATTCCTGCCTTGTCCATTCGTTGACGATACGGCCTTTTTCCATATAAATGGCCCGGTCAATAATATCTTTCAGATACCATAGGCGGTGTTCTGAAATGATGATCGTCTTGCCTTGAGATTTCCAAAGCTGCATAGCATCACGCAGATCGCGGATTGCCGCCCAATCCAAGTTTGAGGATGGTTCATCCAAAATGATGATGTCCGGTAAGAGAGCCGCCACCGATGCACAGGCAATCTTTTGTTTTTCGCCGCCAGATAAGTCGAAAAGGCTGCGTCCCAAAAGATCATTTAGATTTAACTCCTGGACTACCTGCTTTTTTCTGGTTAAAATTTCCGGCTTTGGCAAGCCGATATTTTCAGGCCCAAAGACCACTTCTCCGTCTGTGTCTACGGAAAAGAATTGGCTGCGGGGATTTTGAAAAACAGATCCGACAATTCCGGCCAGATTATAGAGTTCCTGCTGTTTGATGTCTAATCCATTCACATAAACATCCCCGGTAAGTTCGCCCTTGAAAAAATGGGGGATAAGACCATTGATAAGCCTCGTCACAGTTGTTTTACCACAGCCTGATGCACCGCACAAAAGAATACATTCTCCGTCTGTAACAGACAGATTAAAATCAGAAAGCCCCGCTTGCTCTAATCCTGAATAATGAAAATTTACATTTTTTATCTCAATCATATCATCCCACTTCCACTCACACCGAAAGGTAAATATATAAAATTGACAACACTAAAGTTACTGCAATTACCACATAATCTTTGCTATGGAACCCAATCTCACAAACATTCGTCCTTTTTACCGGGGCTCCAAGACCTCTGGTGACTGCCGCCGCTGATAACTCGTCCCCAATACTGATACAGGAAAACAGCAGAGGAACTAAACGATATTCGATCATCTTCGTTACCTTGCCGCCGCCAAAAGCAATTCCTCTCATACGCATAGCATCACGGATTGACCGGTATTCCTCTGACAATGTAGGAAAAAAGCGCATCATTACGGCAATAGAAATTGCAAGTCCTTGTGGCAGGCGCATACGGTTCATAGCAGCCATAAATTCACTGATTTTTGTTGTTGAAATACAATACCAGACCATAATCATCGTTGGTGCAAACTGCGTAATCATGTAGCATAGAAACAGAATCAACATGCCCGCTATGCCCCCGATGTTTTCCTGTGTAATCTCCATAAGCCATGTAGCCAAAATGAAAAGAACAGTAAATCTTGCGCCTACATGGGGTTTCCCTTCCAGGCAGACCAGAACCACAGGAATGTAGGTCATGATGGCCCGGACAATATAAGCCGGGCCATCCGTTACATCAATCATTACAACAACGGAAAACAAAATCAGCAAAAGCAGTTTTGTTCTCGGATCAAGATGGAAGCGGATATTGAGGCTTTTTCTATATCCATTTTCCATTTACACAATTCCCGCCTTTTCAAAGTTCTTCCGTACAACGGCCTTACCAATAAACGCACCGATTACTCCGCACACAAAGCAGAGCAGAATAATGACTGGATATGTAGCAGGAGTTACGAGCGTAAACAGAGTATCGGCAAAAGAAGCATCAAATCCGCCTTCAATCAGACTTTGCTTATAAGAATCTGCCGTGAGGACGAGAGGAAGATAACTTGCACTAACCCAAAGATTGAATACGCCGCAGCTGATAACGTTTTTTTTCCAGCTTTTATATTTCCCGGACTTGGCAATCAAATCTGCAATCACTCCTGCTGCAATACAAATAGGTGCGCCAAGAAAGCCCATACCAAAGATAAACAACAGAATTGCAACAATAACCGATGTTATTGTAAGCATCCCAAACTTCTCAATCCGCGCATAGTAGAGCATCATCGGAATACCAGTGACAATCGGGATGAGAACCGAATAGCCGGCGACGATAAACGGGGACAGAAATCCGAGATACATGATAACCATCTGCACAACCCACAGGATCGCGGTAAAGATACCAATGGTGATGAAATCTCTTGCCTTTAGTTTCTTTTCATTCATGAGAATGTCCTCCTAACCTTTTATTGTGATTAGACATCACTAACCACAAAGAAGTATAACATACCTGCTTTCTGTACTTCTATCCCTATATCAGCATTTTAGCCCCATATAGCAACGAGTTTTCAACTTGACAAGCAATCAAAACAAGACGATAATAATTGTGACGATTTCATACTGCAAGAATACTTTAGAAGAAAAGGGGCGGTGTAATGGGTGAAGTATTAAATCAAATGCTTGAAAACTATTTGGTTTCATCGAATGTGCAGTTGCAAAAAGGGCCAGATAGCTTGTCATTTACAATCAATTCGGCAGAGGGCATCAGTAAAACAACCCTTTTTAATATTCTGCCATACATGCACTTAATTTTTTTTGATATTCACGCTCGATCTTTGCCGGGAGAAATCGCAGAAAATGCGGTGTATCATCCCATGCAGTTCAACTATTGCGTGGATGGACGAATTGAAATGCTTTTGGATGACAACTCTTATATTTATCTCAAAGAAAAAGATTTTTGTATCAGTAGGCAGACCTCGCAAAGCGAATCTTATTTCCCTACAAAGTATTATCACGGTATCACCTTGTATTTTGACCCTGATTTTTTCACAGAAGCCAACGCCAATGTGAATAATCTTTTTAATTTGAACTTGTCGCAACTATCAGAAATCTATTTTGAAAAAAAGGATACATACATCGCAGAAGCCAGCAGCGAAATGGAAAAGATTCTTGATCGGCTATGGCAACTTTATGAAACGCCATCCTCTTTTTACATGAAGCTTTGTGTTTTAGAATTGCTTCATTTTCTACTAGATACAAGAAACGTTGCTCAAGAGAAAGTTTTGACCTTCTATACTAGCACACAGGTAGAAATTGCGAAAAAGGCAGAACAGACATTAACTGCAGATTTAAAAGAGCATATTCCCATAAAACAGATAGCCCAGCAATTCGGTGTTAGTGAAACAAGTTTGAAAAATTATTTCCGTGGTGTTTACGGTAAAAATATCTCAGATTATTTGCGAGACTTGAGAATGTATACAGCTGAAAAGCTATTAATTGATACAAAAATGCCTATTTCAGAAATTGCATCACAGGTGGGATATACTAAACAAGGTAAATTTGCGGAAGTGTTTCGACAGCGGTTTCAAATGAATCCATTAGAATATAGACGCTCTAAAATGTTAGAAAAATTTTAAATTAAACATCATATTTCTATTAGATGGTTAAAATCAACAGATGAAAAAATGCGAGGGATTTTGTTTGGAACCGAAATTCCTTTAATTTATGAAATAGAACATTGAGAATCTGAAATTTTATCTCTATATATAAGATATAAAATCTCTTATTACAGGAAATTTCACATCGTTTCATAAGAACTATGACCTCTGTACAATATAAAAGTAACATTATATTGCTACAAGGTGGTGAGCTTATGGACGAAAGAAACAACGATTTTGACTTTGATTTTATGCCCATTGGACAGGCAATCAAAAAAGCCCGTGAAGCCAGAGGAATGACCAGGGAGCAGCTTGCCGGGATCATTGGATATGCTCCACGACACATTCAGTCCATTGAGAACGAGGGACAACATCCAAGTATTGAGCTGTTTATTCAGCTGATTACTATGTTCGATGTGTCTGTTGATGAATACATATTTCCTGAAAAAGAAGTTAAGAAAAGTTCTGTCCGCAGACGCTTAGATGCACAGCTCGACAAACTCAATGATAGAGAACTGTCCGTTATAGAAGCAACTGTGAACGGGTTATGTATGACAAAAGAGCCAGAGGAATAAAATCCTCTGGTTTTCTTTTGCTGATTTTTAGTAGGCTGGAACACCGTATCCATAGATGGAGCTGCTTCCAATCGTATATTGTCTTTGTTTTACCGCATCACCGGAATTTCCTTCTACGGTGTAGACAACTCCGTTTTCACATTTCTCTACTATACCTACATGATCGGTTAAACCATCACCTTCCCAATCGAAGAAAATAATGTCTCCCGCAGTAGGCTCATAGTTCCTGTCCTGCCATTGGTTTCGTTCCTTGAACCAGTTTGCACCGCTGATGCATCCTGCAAACTTCGGAATAAAGCCGCCTTCGATATAGCCGCATTGTTCTGCACACCATGAAACAAAGCAGGCGCACCATTCCTCCCGACTGCTGAAACCATACCATGACCAGTAGGGCTGTCCGCCCTCATTGCCAAGCTGTGTCAGGGCAACTTCCACGATTGCCTGATTACCACCGCCGGTAAATGCCCGTCCGAAGGGATAATAGCGCAGTACATGAGAAACATATTGGGTATCGCCGTAGCTGTCCCATCCCAATCGTTCTGCCTGCATCGTAGAAAATTCAACCGCATTGGCATAAGTGTAGCCGCCGTAATTGGTCTGCGCCCATGAAATATAGCCATTTCCAAAGTTATATCCCTGCAGGGCCAGTTTAATCCGATCCATGTCAACGGGATTTTCTACTGCTGCGGCATTCAGACAGGCCGCTAAATTCTGAATACCGACATTGATGGAATATTCCGGGTCTGTAATGCCATTCGGAGTATTTGGGTACTGTGTGTTATACCCACATTCCGACGCCTGCATGGGGTCGTTTCCCTGTCCTCCAGACTCCTGCATCATGACTGCCTTGATAAGTTCCACATATTCAGGAATCCCATGCTGCCTTGCATATTCCTGGATCAGCGGATCGTAGGCTTCTACTTCTGCACTGACAGGGGTATAGGAATTACTTTCACTGCCGCCGCCAAATAGAGAGATTGCGCACCCAAGCAATACCACGATTAAAATGATCACTATAGCAATCCAGCCGCCTGCAACAATCGCCGCTATCAATGCTTTTGTCCCTGCAATAATCGCTTTGACAGCCGCTATGGTGGCTTTCACGGTTGTTTTAGCCGCCACAGCAGAAGCCTTTGCGGAGACTCTTGCCGCCTGTGCTGCTTTCTGTGCGGTTTTTGCCGAAGCCTTTGCCGCTGCCTGTGCGGTTTTTGTGGCCTGCTGTGTGGTCTTAATGGCCGCTTTGGAAGTAACCTGTGCTGTTTTTACGCTTCTTTCGGTTGTTTTTACAGAGCCTTTTGCCGCTGCCTTGACGGTTTTTCCTGCGCTTCTGGCAGACTGCTTAATCGTTCTTTTGGTATCTGCTGACGTTTTTATGGTATGGACAGAAGCATCCGAAACAGGCGAACGGCCTGTAGCTCCACGATGGATCTGCAAGCCGTACTGTTCAGAAACACTCCTTGCTGATTTCTGTTCAGCAGCTTTGGCAGCCCGCTTCTGCTTAAAATCAGCCATTTTGTCCTTTGCCTTAACGATATTGTCTTTGGTGGCCTTAACGCCTTTTTGCCCTTGCTTATTAAACTGGTGGATACCTTCATCCTTTACCCAGTCAGAAGCATAGGAGATCTTATCCGCAGCATATTCCGTAGCAGAGCCTTCATTGGCGTAATATCCTTCTTCCGCTTTCTCCTTTGTCTTTGCATAGGCAGATTTCATACGCTCTGAAGCAACGGCGGCTTTATCTATGGTCTTAATCGTGCCTTTGACCGCATCTCTGGTTTTAATATCTGCCATAGAAGCCCTCCTTTCTTAGAAGCTGTACTTTCCTCATGCAGTCTTTTTTGCTACCACGACAAGCCTTCCATTTGTGGCCGAATATTCACAGGTAGAAAGGGTAATCAGCTTGTCACCATAGTCTGCGGTAACACCCGTATCATACAGGGCAAGCTCTTTACACGTTTCGATATAGGCATCAAATTCTTCCTCATTTTCCGCATCTACAAAATCATAATAGCGGTAACCGCTGGAGCTGTAAGCGACCGTCTTAAATACAGCAACGATCTCATACTCTGCTTGCTCTGTGAGAGTATCAAACTGAATGGTTTTGTGTTCCTCATAAAAGCTCTTGGATTTATAATCCTCCAAAGCTCCAAACATACGGTTGCCGCTGATGTGGTGTCCGTAAATGATGAGATTATCACTGGTAAGCAGATCACAGTTTTCCTGAATATACGGAGTACCTAAATCACTGTACTGCTTCTCAAAGTTGTGTTTGAGATAGTAATTCGGTTCATCCTTCGTCTGCATAACAGGGTAGTTAATGGATGTGCCGGAAATGGAAATCCAGCCGACCATATCTTCATTCTGCAAATACAGCTCCTTGTACTTGGACAGGACATCTTGGCCTTCGCTTACGGGAACATCATCAGGAACCGTTTCTTCATCGGGAGCCTGTTCCACCACTTCTGCAATCTCGTCAAATACTTCCGTCTGTTCGTCCAGCTGTTCGTAGTGATCATAGATGTGGTAAATAGAAAATGCCGCCGTACCTAAAAGGCACACGGCGGCAACCAGGCAGATTATAGATTGATACTTTTTCATGGGCTTCTCCTTTCTTATCGTGACCATTCATTTTGTTTTCTGAGTGCAGGAAGATCCCTGCAATATTCGGGATACCTGACCTTGATGCCCTCCATGAAGTAGGGGGCAAATTCACAGCAGAACAGATCTTCCGGTGTAAAAGACTGAGGGCTGTCCATATCGGTGTAACTGTTCCAGAGGTTAAAGGCAAGGCGGCAGACCCTAACGGTTCCGCTGGTCTGCCATCCGCCGTGCATCCCATCCGGGTTAATACAGTCATTTTTAAAGTCAAACATCTGGTTGATATTTGCCCTGGTTTCTGAAGCAATCCCCATGACATAGAAAAATGCCCGGTGATAGCTGTCGTTGACGCTGCACTTGTTCATGTTTTCAAGAAAAAAATCTCTGTGGGCTGTTCCGTTAAAGCGTATCTCTGACATAACTTCTCCTTTCTTAAACCTCTCCGAACTTGGTCGTCATCAGTTTATACAGTTCCGTATTATGCGGGAATTTGTTGACAAACGGCACAAGGGAACTGCCTACCTTTAAAAGTCCCTGGCCTGCGCCTACATTGGTGATGTAGCCCATCTGAAGGTCTGAGATGTTCAAAAGCTTGGCAAGCTCAATCCTGTCCGTAGACGCCTGATTGAGCATGATGATAAATTCAGAGTTGGCAAGCATTGTCCTTGCGGTATGGCTCTGCAAAAGGTCGTCAACATTCTGTGTGATACCGGTACAGTACGCACCATATTTACGCACACGCTTCCAGAGGGTAAAGAGGAAGTTTGCCGAGTATTCATGCTGGAACAGCAGATAGATTTCATCAATGAAAATGAACGTGTTCCTGCCTTTGGCTCTGTTCTGCGTAATGCGGTTTAGAATACTGTCCAGGACAACCAGCATACCGATCGGCTGTAACTGTTTGCCCAGATCCAGAATGTCATAGCAGATCAGACGGCTGTGGGTATCCACATTGGTGTTCTTGGCAAAGGTGTTCAGGCTGCCATCGGTAAACAGCTCAATGGCAAGAGCGATTTCCTGCGCCTCCGGCTCATTCTGTTTGAGCAGTTCTTCACGGAAGTCCTGCAAAGTGGGCGGGACACCCTGATAATTTCCCTGCTGATAGTGGCGGTAAACACTGGCCGTACAGCGGTCGATAATGGATTTCTGTTTTGCCCCCAGACTTGCACCGCCAATGAGCTGTTCACAAAGAGACAAAATAAACTCCGATTTCAGAATGACCGGGTTTGCGCCGTCACCATAATCGGAGTTCATATCCATTGCATTGATGTGGTTTTCACTGGTCGCAGAAATATGGATGACTTCGCCCTGCATGGCTTTTACCAGTGGAGAATATTCACGCTCAGGGTCGATAATAATGACATCCGCATTGGGATCTGTGAGGATGATATTGGTCATTTCCTCTTTTGCCGTAAAGGATTTACCGGCACCAGACACACCGAGAATAAAGGAGTTGCCATTGAGCAGGTGGCGGCGGTTGGCAATAATCATGTTCTTGCTGATCACATTCTGCCCATAATATACACCGTCCTTGTGGTAGATCTCCTGCACCCGGAACGGGATAAATACGGCAAGGCTCTCCGTTGTCAGCGTGCGCAGGGCATCGATCTTACGCACACCAAACGGCAGCGCTGTGTTCAGTCCGTCCATCTGCTGATATTTCAGCACCGCAAACTGACACAAATGCTTTCTTGCAGTGGTCAGCAGGGCTTCCGTGTCGCTGTCCAGCTGCTCTTTGGTTTCAGCGGTATGCACCATTGTCAGCACCGCAAACATCATCCGCTGGTCACGGGTTGTCAGGTCGTCCAGAAATTCCTTACTTTCCTTGCGCTGCTGCTCAAGGTCATACGGGACAACTGCGGAGAAGTTATTGTTCTGATTCTGTTTTCTCTGCCAGTTCGTGATATTGGTTTCGACACCGAGCAGTCGGTTTTCCACTTCCCGCACCGCTTCATCCGTGGGAACCGGGACAACATCAATGGACAGCATCATGTTGCGGTTCAGCTCGCAAAGCTCCGCTACCATGCTGTCTTTGATATAGGCAGCGTATTCTCTAAGGAAGATCACACGCCCGTATCGGTTGCCCATACGGAAGTAGTCACTTTCAAACTCAAAGGTGTCCGGGCAGATAAAGTCTTTGAAATCATGGCCTTTGCGCATACTCTGTACCATATCAAAGGTAAAGGCGGTTTCTTCTCCGGTACGGTAGAAGTCGTGGAAGATACGGAGTTTTTCTTCCGCTACCAGTTCCACGCAGCGTGCGCCCAGGCGGGAAAAATGAGTGACAAGATCCGCACCCACACGGGCAAAATAGTTCCGTGCTTCTTCGATATTTTTCTTGCACACAGAAATGGTCACATATTTGTCCTGCACGATAGAGTTTGCTCCTGTTGCCTTATCCAGCAGCATCTTGTTGTATTCCTTACGGTACTTATCCAGACCGTCCTCTGCCATGGGGATCAGGATGGTCTGCTCAAAATCCACCCGGTTCAGACGGCGGTTGTTGATGGTGAGCTTTGTGGTAGCGCCGCTGTCAAAAGCATTGAGCAGTTCGGAGTATTCCAGAAACATGGCTTCCTTGTCCTCACGGCTGGCCACGGCATAATTGATGTCCTCAAATTTAAAGGTCTTTGCATATTTGTTCCTGCCGACAAGGAAAATGCCATCTTCCCAGATGGTATAAATGGGAATGACATTCTGTACTGACTTTGGCATGACAAATTTTTCCTTATCCTGCTTGAACAGGGTTCTCAGGGTTTTGATCATACTGCGCCTCCTTTATTCTTTTTCGCTTTCTTCTTATTCTGTTTTTGCGCCTTTCGCTCTTTCCGTCTCTGTTTTTTGGGAACAACGGGAAGTCCTTTCTCTCTGGCTTCGATGCTGGACTTCATGGCTTCATAATAAAGATTGTCTGGCCGGAACATCAGTTTCTTGGGCATCAGAAATTCGGATTTAAACCATGCCCAGACAAACTGTTCTGCGGTCATGCCGTTATATTTGATAAAGCCCATCGCCGCAAAGGGGAATGCCCCTAAAATGCATACCCAGCTAAGGGTTTCCATGCCAAAGTATGGGCGGAGAAGAAAATACAAGCCTACCGCGACACCACAGGCAAGGACAGAAAAAATGAACTGCCTTAATGACAGTCCGAAAAACATACTTTCCGTATAGTTACGGATTTCTTTATTGATCTTTACTTCCAAAATGGATACCTCCTTTATAAGCCCATCATTTCCCGTACAACACGGTCAGCCATTTTGATTGCACCGACTAAGACGAGCATATTGAATACCAGTTCCCCAATGTAGCTCCATACCATTGATACCGCTGCCGCATCCGGGTTGACTGCCGGTGGAGCCGCTGCAAACAGGGAAAAGATGATGCAGGCAAGCACAATGATCGCACCTTCCAGGCAGACAGCAGCATAGCTTTTGATAAAGCTCTTGCCAACGCTCTGACTCGGTTCCCCTGCAAAAGTGGAAAGAGGGATGGGCGCAATCGCCGTATAGAGATACAGTTTAAAAAATCTGCCATAGACAGACATAATCATAATGAACGACAGTATCGTAATGAACAGACCGCCGATCAATGTGACTGCCCAGAGGGGGATACTCTCAAAAAAGCCACAGTCCTCAACGGCTGTGACGATTTCCTGCGGCAGTACCGTTTGTGTGGCAGAGCCAAATCCAGCGGCATTCATGATCGTGGAAACCACACCCTGAACGATATTAAAGAGAGCCATCATCAACTCTAAACCATAGGTGACGACTCCTTTTGCAAGGGCGAAACGGATAAACAGCTTCAAAGCATGTTCCGGCTTTTTGACTTCTGCAAAATTGCCGCAGGTACGCATGACACCAACGACAAAGAACAGCACCAGCAGGGCAAGCCCGATTGCCTGTAGTGCGCCGTGGATATTCAGGATAACAGACCATATCGTACCGCCTTTGAACTGCTCCGGTGACTGGGTAATGAGCTGCCATATCTCCGCCAGCTTTTCATTCCATGTGTTCAGGGCATTTTCAAGATTTTGTACGACCCAGTTATCAGACACATAAACCACCTCCTGTTTTCTCTGCATAACTGCTGATTTCAACATCACTTACAACTTCGTCGCCCCACACATCCCAACCATCTGTTTTTTGGCGGGCAAACAATTCCAATCGCGGCAGGTCGCCCATCAGCTCAACGATTTTCTCTCGGGCTTCATCCGGTTTCTGACTATGCTCACGCAAAGGGCTGATGATAAACTGATGAGTACGTTTTGATTGTCTGCGAGGTTTTCCTTTTGTGGCAAGCAGGCAGATTTCCGCATTTCCTCTTGTCCAAAATCCAAGACCGAAGAACCAGCCTTTTCCACTTTTGTTCTGTTTTAGCCAAACAAATGCAACTGCCTTATATTGAAAGCCCCATGCTTTTATTACCTTTAAGGCTTCCGGTAATTGAGGAAATGTTGCCCACAAAAACAGGACGCAATGTTGATCGGCCACTTCTGCCACTTTCAGGTTACAGATTTCTTCGATGCTCATGGTGCGGTAATGATGTTCTGCTGCTCCAGAAAGATTTTTCTGGTTGTAGCGCCACGGTGGATCGGCGTAGATGATGCCATATTTTTTTATATTCTCGATAAATTCAACCTCCTTTCTTGTCATAAAACAGACAGTGGGAGCATTTCTGCCGCAGCAGATCTGCTCCCATTGTCTTGTTTCGTCCGTTATCTTAACCTGTGATCAGGGTAAGGATCTCCTTTGCAAAGGTAATGACTACACCGCCCGCAAGTGTCAGGAAACCGTTCGCTCTCTGGGAAGGGTCATGGGATTTCAGAGAAAGGCCGATCTGTACGATACCAAAGCCGAGCATGATCATACCAACAGCCCTGACCAGTCCGAAAATGAAGTCGGAGAGGTTGTTGACTACGGTAATGGGATCGTTGGCGGCAAATGCCGTCGTGGTAAAACAAGTCATACAAAGCACTGCACCTGCATATGCCACCAAGGCTCTTTTGGTCTTTCTGCGCATCGGCAGCTTCACGGTTTCTTTCTTCTTGGTATCCTTCTTGCTAAAAAATTTCATAGATAAATCCTCCTTTAGATATTAAATATTTCTTCCAAATCCTCATCGGACAGAAGTTCATAAGTTGTGTTGACAGATGCAATGCTTATGGCATTCTCTGGAATTTCACTGTCAAACACGAGCGTAGCGACAGCCTGGGTCGGCTCTCCGTGGATATACGGCGGCTGTCCGCTATCCACCGTGAGCTTCACATTCGGGTGCTTCAGGATGTCGTACTTCAGATCCATAACCGGACGCTCCCCACGGATAAACAACAGTGCATAACGGTTATCCAGCATCCGCACCTCATCCGGGGTCATCAGTTCACGTCCTGAAATCTGATAGTTGGTCGAATAGTTTCCGCTGCGCCCGGAGCTTTTTCCATAGGTGTTCGTATCAATGGTTTCCTTCCCTAAAAGCTCGGACACATATTTGTGGGTACTCTGTTCGTTGCCGCCCAGATACAAAAATTCATCACAGTTGCCCACAATGCTTTCCCATTGCTTTTCAAAGAGTGCCTTAAGCTGTGCCAGATTCTGAAGAATGATGCTGACGGATACGCCACGGGAGCGCATCACAGAAAGGATCTTGTCAAAATCATCCGGCAGGCTCACGTTGGCAAACTCGTCCATGATGAAATGGCAGTGGACAGGCAGGCTGCCGCCGTACTTGTGGTCGGCAAGATAAAAGAGCTGCTGGAAAAGCTGCGTATAAAGGATACTGACAAGAAAGTTAAAGCTCGTATCGTTGTCTGGTATCAGAGCGAACAAAGCAACTTTCTTTTCGCCTAAAGAGGGCAGGTCAAGCTCATCCGTAGCTGTCAAACCGGCAAGGCTCTCCAGATTGAATTTTTCAAGCCTTGCGGCAAGGGTGATCTGAATGCTCTTTAAGGTCTTAGCCGAACCGGAGTGATAATCCCTGTAATACTTCAGGGCGATATGCTCCGGGTTATCCAGTTCCAGCCGGTCAAACAGTTCATCCAGAGGACTGACATAGCTGTCATCATCCTCCCGGACTTCACCCGCCCGTAAAAGCTCCATGACCATTGGGAAGTTCTGCTCTTCGGGCGGTGCTTCGTATTTCAGATAGAACACCAGTGCCAGAAGCAGCATACTTGCCGCTGTATCCCAGAAGGGATCTTGTGACTGTGCGCCTTTGGGTGTGGTTGCCTTAAAGAGATTAGTTACAAGCCGTTGCACATCGTTGTCATTCCTAAGATAAACAAAAGGATTGTAACAATGGCTCCGGTGCATATTGATCAGATCAAGGACACGCACTTCATAGCCTTTCTTTTCCAACAGACCGCCAATGTCACGGACAATTTCTCCTTTCGGATCAAGGATGACGAAAGAGGTATTGCACTGCATGGCATTGGGCTTACAGAAAAACCTTGTTTTTCCTGCGCCGGAACCGCCGCATACTAAAATGTTCAGATTCCTGCGGTGTTTTCTGCCATCCAGACCAATACGGACATTCTGTGTCAGCAGCTTATTTGCGGACGGATCTTTATCCCGGTACTTCTTATTCAAAGTCCCGGTGTTGCCCCATTTTGCCGAGCCATACTCCTCCCGTCTGCGGTAGTTCCTGCGGGTAGAGAAATAAATGCCGATCCCCATTGCATAAGCAAGCAAAAAAAGAAGGACAGTTTTTAAGCTGTCCTCACACATCCTGATTGCAAAAGGGTGGCTCATTGCCACGGGTAATCCGTTGACGATCTCTACCATACCTCCACTGACATAGGGCGCTGTCAGCAGGGCAAACCATACGACAGGAACAATCCCGCAGACAGAAAGGATGATGCTCGTTTTCCGGCTGTTATCGTTCCTCATGACACTTACAGGGAATTACCCTGACTTTCTTCGTCGGGGCATTGGCTACCTTGTCGATCAGTTCATCCACAGGCTCGGTGGGGCGTTCCTCCTGTATCTGCCGTGTCCGCAAGGTATTTAAGGCGTTGATCACGATATTTCTGTCGTACTTATCCAGTGCGATATGGTATCGTTCTTCTTTCATAGGCTCTACCTCCGATTAGCGTTCCTGCTCCTTGTTCTTAGGCGGTCTGTTCTTTTCCAGGCTCTTATACATGTCGCTCTGGATTTCTCCCAGAACATCACGCATGGAGTTAAGTTCGCCTTTGAACACCTGCGTATCCATTTCTGAAAATTCTCCCGGAAGCCGGTCGAAACTGAATCCTCTCGTATCTACGCCATAGCGTTCACTGACCATATAGGCGACACAGAAGGATTTGAAATCAGAAGCATCACGGCTTTCATTGTGTTTAAAGTCAAAGACCGCTGCAGAAACTTCCTTTGCCATGCTCACAAAAAGCTGTTCTTCGGAAAGACCGGTCTTAATAAAAATCGTCTGCTGCTTACTATCGTAGTAGGCAGGCATTTCCAGATCGTCAACCGGAACAAAGGGAACGGGGCTTGCATCAATCAGGGCAGAAACAAGCTCCCGCATGGTTTTCGTCTCCGGTGTCTGTACTTTTCCTGCCGCAGAGGTTTCAGAAATGTCATAGACAACCTTTGCATTATAACCGACTGCCTTTGAACCATCCTCACGGGTATATTCCTTCCCCGGTTCGAGAATCACAATCTTGTTTGCATCCTTGTTGACATAGATCCGATTCTGCTTCCATGTGCTGTAATCTTTCAGCTGCACTGCATCAGGTTTCTGGGCAGATACCAAAATGGCATTGGCAACCGAATATCGGTCAAAACGGCTCTGCACATCCAGGTACTGGCGGAAGCTGTCGCCGCTTGTCATCATTTCCGAACAGATACTGTCAATCAGCTCATAGGCTTCCTTTCGCTGTGCCTGTTTCTGGGCAGCCCATTCCGCTTTATCAAACGGTTTACTGCCGCCGTTAAATACATCATAAATACTCATTATCATTTACCTCGTTTCTTTGGATTTGGGTTTCTTTTTCCGCCTTGGCGGCTGTTTATGCACCGTTTTTCCTGCTGGTGATTTCCTGGTTTTGTCAGAAGCAGAGCTTCTGTCCAGGGAAGGGGAAGCCTCCGCTTCCTGCTCCTTACGGCTCTCTTTGATTTTCCGCAGTTCCTCTCTGACAGAAGGTTTTTCCTTAGTCATAGTAGCCCCCTCTGCGGACTTCTTTGGCTGCTCTAAGATAGGCTCGGACTGAGGGGATTTTTCGGTCTTTGCCACTGAGGGGTTTTCCGGGGCATGTTCCTCCTTCTGAACCGGCGCACCCATCAGTGCGTCAAGAAGTTTATCTTTCTCCGCCTTTTCCTGTACTCCGATGTCTGGCTCCGGCTGGCCGTCCTTCGTATCTTTGGACTTTTCTGTTTCCGTCACAATAGACGCCGTGCTTTCCGATGCCAGTTTGAAGCGCTCCGCAATACGGCTGATCTTGGATGCATCCTCCGCACGGGCGATCACATCTACCTCGGCATTTGGATCTTTGTTTTTTCGGTCAGCAAGCACACAGTAGAGCACACCGTATTTCTTGGCTTCCTGTGTGAACTTCTTCAAATCACCATTCTTGACGGTAAAGACTTTCAGTTCCTTTCCAGATCGCAGCATGTTGGTGAGTCTTGCCTTGCCTTTGGTTTTCTTTTCTTCTTTGAGAATCGAATACAAGAGGATCGCAATGTTTTTCGCACCAGCACCGGTAATCCTGGCGGCGACTTCAAATCCCTCCAAGCTCATTCGGACGATCTGTTCTGCCGCTTCGCCGCTTGTGTTCATTTGTCATCAGCTCCTTTCTTTGCTGTTCTTCATCCGCCCGTATGGTTTTCAGCTTTTCCTTGAGGGTATCGTTACGGGCCTCGATCCCCTCGCACAGTTTCACCTCCTTTCGGATCACTCGCAATCGTTTGGAAAAATCGGAAAGCTGTGACCGTATCGCTTCCTTTTCTTCACCGCCCATCTTGCGGGATTGGGAATAAAGTCCCTTGCGCTTTTGAAGCAGGTCAGCCATTTCCGTTTCCAAAGATTCCTTATAAGAACAAAGCTGCTCTACCGTATCAATGCGATTCCGGCAAAGCAGCCTTGTTTCCTGCGATATAACTTCCATCTTCATCAGGTCATCCTTCAAAAGATAATGAAGCCTTGCATAATTCTGTTTTCTGTTTTTCGGAAGAATACCGAGCCTGTAGCAGTAATGCAGATACAGCCCCCGCAGCCCGCCGATTTTCTTTGCTCCATTCAGAGTTCCTTTCAGGCGGTACACCGGGATTGGCTTTTGCGGCCCGGCAAACCGGGAAAACTTAACTGCATAGGAATTCTCCCGGATTCGCTCCATGATCCTCTCGTTGGTATAATCATCCCCTAGCTTGTAAAGCCGCTTGGGGCGCTTCCAGCCTTTCCCCATGATCGTCCAGTATTTTCGGTACGGGTCAAATCGGACATGGTATCCCATTTCCGCCATCTGACGGTCAAAGTCTTTCAGGGTAAAAGACTTGCTGATCGCTTCATCCACTGCCTGCCTTGCCACGTTGTCCCGTGTGGGCATCCCATTCTTTTCCGCCTGATAAAGTGCATAGGGTTTCTTTCTGCCGCTTGGATGTTCTATTACCGAAAGGGCATATTCCCGGCACAGCTCATCGGAGCGCTGACGAAGCAATCGAAGATTGGCTTTGTTGTCGTGGTAATGTTTCCCGTCCATAAAAGAAACCGAGTTCACAACAAAGTGATTGTGCAGGCAATCCGTATTCAGATGGGTAGCAACGATTACCTGAAACCTGTCGCCCCACATCCGCTGTGCAAGCCTGACACCGATTTCGTGTGCCTGTTTGGGCGTGACCTCCCCAGATTTAAAACTCTGGAACCCGTGATAGCAGATAATCTCACTTTCATCATTCCACTGTGCTTTAGCAATCATCATTTCCTCTCTGGCAGAGGCAGGGTCACAGTTGACACCCGTGACAAAAAAACGCTGCTCCGTCTTATCCTGATTGGTCGCATATTCCATCACATCCACCAAAGCCTGAAGGTCTGTTTCCGAATAATTGGGATTGGCAGTCTTTTCCGGGTTTTCGGCATAGTCAATCGGGTGGTCAAGCCTGCCCCGTACATCCCAGATCTCACAGACTGCCATTATCCTGATTGCCTTTTGGGAAGCAGATATTTTTTTCGGACATCTACCTGAAACTCATGCCACTTCTTTGCTTCCTGTGAAAGCATAGGGGCGTCCACAAATCCCAAGGCATTGGCTTTTGCGGCAAGCTGGTTGATACGGTTGCCGATAGCAGACAGTTCCCGCATGATCTTATAAAATTCAGGATCAGGCTTTTCACAAAGTCGGTAGCCCTTGACCATTTCCCGCAGGAACGCTTCTTTGGAGCGGCCGGATTTTTTTACAAGCTCATAGAGATACTGTGCTTCTTCCTCATTCAGACGAAACAGGATCTGTACGCTTCGGTTTCTCATTTTCCACATCCTTTCTGGCGTAGAGCCGGTTGATCTGCAGGCAGCACATCAGTACAACGCCGAAAATTCCGCCCATGGTAAACGCAATAAATTCACTCATTCTTAAACTCCTTTCCTTTGCCGGGGTATTAGGGGCTGCCCCCCTAACAAGCGAATTTGGCATCCAGAAGATTTCTGGATAACCAAATTCAGTGCTTGGTAAGACATCACTCTTCGCACTCGTCCTCATACACACATTCTCCGCAAACGGAACAGAAGTACGGGCAGCCCGAACAGCAGTCGTCCTCATCCGTTTCTTCCTCGACCGATTCTTCAAGACCGTCCTCCCGGTCTACGGTGACAACAGCTTCACCGCCAATGAAATCCTCATCAGAAAAGTCGATCAGGTCAGTGTCAAACAGGATGGTTTCTGTCTTTTCTTTTACCTGTTCCGGGGTTTCCGCATAAACGGAAATGGTCTTTTGATAGTGTCCAGTCAGAGTAACCTTAAATTTTTTCAATGAATTTTCCTCGCCTTCTTTGTTCAATTTAATTTCAATGCCGTGGTGTTTCCTTCTGCAAATCAGTGGACAATCAACGGGCATCCCTCCTTTCATGGCTCCGATTTGGCCTTGCAATTCCTAAATAGGACAATAAAAAATCGTTGAAATCCTTGCCAACAGGCGGGGGATCATCAACGATCTGGTAGCCTTTCTGCAACAATTCTTTTAAGGCGGCAGTACAGAGCCTGCCTGTTTTGTCATTGTCCAGATGCAGAAAAATGGTCTTTACTTGTGGATTTACCTTCAAAAAAGTGGAGAGGGCAATGGGGATTTTGCTGTCTTTTATCTCTTTCTTTGGCTGATATACACCCGAAAGAGAAAGCAGATTTTCTTTTTTGTAGTCCTTACCTTCACATTTGAGCAGGGTCGCATAGGAGAGTAAATCAATGGCTGCTTCAAACAGATGCACCGACTGGCAAGGCTCTCTTGCCAGAAGGCGAAAAGAGTACCGCTTGTCACTTCCCGATGCATCGCCCTTAAAGGAGCTGGCCATCGTACCACGATAGGCTGCATACTTAGGGGTTCCGCTTTCATCCTTGCCGATAAAAACAACATTGTGATACCTGGCACTTTCATAAATCGTACCGTCTGCAATGCACTCCTGAATGATCTGAAAATCAATGCCACGTCCGAAAAGATACTGGGTCACTTGGTCACAGTTTTTATTCCTGGGTGGCAGAAGAAGCACCTTGGGTTCCTCTTTGGGTGCAGAAACAGGCGGCGGACTCCAACTTTCGGTAATACCTGCCAGAGCTTCCACGGCTTCTACAAAGCTGTATTCCTTGACTTTGATCAGATAGTCCAGGGCAGAAACACCGCCAAAACCTCTTGACCACCAGTACCATTTGCCATTGGAAATCTTCAGACTGTCGTGTTCTCTGGTACAGTAAACATTCCTCGCCACATGCTTCAGATTGTCTGGTTCATACCTCTGCAAGTAGGAAAGCAAGTCCATCTGCCGTGCCTGCTCAATCACAGCAGGGTCAAGCTGTACATAGGATCTGTTACTTTTCATTCAATACAATCACCTCCTGAAATAGAAAAAGCCGAGGGATTTTCGTAATGAAAACCTCTCGGCTATGTAAAAGACGACATCAGCTTTATACCAATGCCGCCTTTCTTTGATTATTCAGTTATAAAATTCCTGCTTTTTTCAGATACCCAATACCATCATAGCAGCCACGGAAGTAAACCGTCTGCATTTCAATATCTGTCAGATTGTTCCTAAGCTCCATGACTTTGATCAGAGCCGCACATTCCTGCTGGGATAATTCTGCTGCTGTTTCGGTATCAACAGCCTCCAGCACTTTGGGATATTGTTGAAATATCGCTTCCATCTGTTCCTGAATGGCACGGTAGTCCTCATTGCTTTCCGGCAGTTTCGCAATCACGGAGCTTAGATATTCACGAAAGATATTGCTGTGGGTATCTACAAAGGTTTCAAATCTGAACTCGTCAGACACCGCTCTCACCTCCGATAGTTTCAATTCTACACTTATTATACTGCCCATATTTATGCAATACAAATGTGCAAAAAGGGAATTTATCTCTCCCGGCTTGCGCATTTTCTTTCGGGCGGTTCCTCACTTTGCTCCGGCTCTGCATCAAGCACAGCGGGATCTTTCTGATCTAAATTCAGCTCGATGTTGAGGGCATTGAGCCGTTCTGATTTCTCTTTCAGTTCATCTTCAAAGCCAAACGGCTTTTCCACCTCAATTTTAGCGGTTTCAAGCTGTTCCATCGTTTCTGCTTTTTTGATTTTTGCGACTTCCAGTTTTGCAGGAATTTTCGCAAGCTCATTTTCAATTCGGGTCAGGTTACCCAGTGGATCAGTACCTAAATCTACTTTGTGCTTTGCCTTTCCGCAAAGATATAAACAGTAATGGGCATTGAAGGTATCATAGAAAACTTCCAGTTTGAACCCACGATAGCTGCCGATTTCCGCAGGCTCTGTCATCGGATATTCTTTACAAACCGCAAGAAGCATCTCTCCTGCGGCTGCTTTCTCCGTATAAGTGATTCCTTTTACGGTCATCGGACAGAACTTTTCTTCACCCTGCGGCTGATGCTGCCGGGCAAGGGAAGCATCGGCTTCATAGCAGACAATCCGCTGTTCACATTCCTTAATGGTCTGCGGGAAATATTTCAGTATCCTGTCCTCAAGGTCGTAATGCTCGGATAGATAGCTTTGTTTCAGCACTTTGAGCTTGGAAACCTGAATGTCTAAGTCCATTTTTTCTTTGAAACGCTCGTCCCCTGTGGCAAGCATTTTGACTTCCGCAAAGGAAAGGGCCACCTCATCCACATCTTCCGCAGAACGGACAGGACTTTTGCTGGTCATGATCTGGGAGATAAATTTCTGCTTCGATTCCACCAGCTGATAGAGATAAGCATCAAAGGTCTGCTCCGTCACATAACGGTAAACCTGAACTTCCGGGAACCTGTTTCCCTGGCGCTCAATACGTCCCTGGCGCTGTTCCAGATCAGTCGGTCATTTTTTGCGGACAGTTCAATACATGCCCTTCGGTTCCTCTCCCTACTCCTGCGTTTGCTCTCGTTTGATTTCTCCCTCTGTATCCTCTTAGCACAAGCGGGACAATACTTTGATATTCCAGAGCTGGGGACGTATTCAACACCGCACACCGTACAATTTTTAGGCTTTAACGCCGTCCACCGCTTTGTGGGTGTGATATGTAATTCACCGACAAAGCCGATGAATTTATAGTAAATCTTGATTTCCTGCCTTACTGTCCCGTCCGCAAGTTTCTCACGTTCCGAAACAAGTATCTTGTCTATGAGTGCGTTTATGATGGTTGCGTCCAACTCTTTCAGCCCCTGATAGTTGCGGATTAGGGATAGAAAGTCCCTCACGCCCTGCGATTTCTCATAGCTGTCATTGAGCGTTTCCGTTACCTCTTTCAGCCGTGCTTCAATTTCAAGCTGCTCTTTCTGGTATTTCCCCGACATCATCTCAAAATTCCGCTCCGTGATACGCTCCATTACCTTGTCCTCATAGAGAGAGGAAAACAGCCTGTCAAGCTCCGCAAGGCGTTTGTTCAGCTTCTTCTTTTCTTTCTCTAATGATTTCGCCCTGCTCTGGTCTGTTTCCGTGAGCCGCCTTTCTATGGCTCTGACCGCCTTTTCATCATTGACCGCCATATCCGCAAAGCGGTTGATGTCGGCAAGGACGGCATTGAATAAGTCCCTCGCTTCAATGCTGTGTGCGGTACACATAACATTGCCATATCTGCCATAATTATTGCAGGTGTATTGTACGCAGTCGATGATGTCGGGGCGTTTCCTCCTGTTGGCACTCGCCGCCCGCATCGCATAGCCGCAGTCCGCACACTTGATAACGCCCGAAAAGATATTCTCAAATCCCCCTGCGTTCTGCTCCCGCCTGCGGCTCGTCATAAGCTGCTGTACGGTGTCAAATTCCTCCTGCGTGACTATCCCCTCATGGGTGTCTGGTATCACTTCCCATTCTTCGGGCAGCTTAGAGGGGCGTTTCTTGCTTTTCATGTTGGCTGCAATCCGCTTGTAGCCTGCAAGGTTGCCCGCATATATCGGGCTTCTTAAAATGCCCCTCACGCTGTTCTCGCTCCAAATATAACGGTTTTCCTCGTTATCCTCAAAGTACCGCTCATAGCCTGTTGCCCCTTGCTCCACCGCATAAGCGGCAGGGCGTAGGATATGCTGTTTGTTGATGTGCTTGCGGATTTTGGCGATGCCGTTGCCCGCTAACGCAAGGTCGAATATCTCCCTTACCACATGGGCAACTTTGTCATCTATCAGCAGATGGTTGTGGTCGGCAGGGTCTTTGACATAGCCATAAGGGGCTGTTGTTCCCATGAATTTCCCCTGCTGAAACCTCGCACGGTACGCCGATTTTATCTTGACTGACACATCGGCAGAATACATTTCGTTTAGGATGTTGCGGAAAGGCGTGATGTCCATAGCGGATTTGTTTAAGGTGTCCACGCCGTCATTGACCGCTATATACCTCACGTTATGCTCTGGGAAAAAGACTTCCAGATATAACCCACAATCAAGATAGTTCCTCCCCAGACGGGATAAATCTTTTGTAATCACGCAGTTTATCAGCCCGTTTTCAATGTCCTTAATCATATTCTGGAAACTTGGTCTTTGGAAATTTGTTCCAGAGTAGCCATCGTCAACATACGTTTTTGCTAAATGCCATCCCTGCCTTTTCACATAATCCGTGAGGATGGATTTTTGTGTCGCAATGCTCGCACTCTCGTTATCCGTGCCATCGTCCTTTGATAAGCGGCAGTAAATGCCGACTTCATAAATCTTGTTCTCCGTTCTTATTCCTGCCATACTGTAAAACCTCCATATCTGTCCTAACGTTTTCATGTTCCATTGCGTACATTCTAAGCGGACAGCCCCTCATTGTCGAAGGTGTCGCCCTCGGCAATCTTCTTCCGAATATCCTCGGAGATAATCGGGACAAACGCTTCTGCAACGGTCTGTGTGCCGATATATTCTCGACTGATAATCATTTGTACTTGCCCTTTTGGCACAATACGCTTTCTTCTTCCAGTTGTTTTCCTATCCTCGCCCATACTTAAATCTTCCTTTCCAGACAGGGCAGGAGAACGTCTGGAAACGCCCCGCCCTGTCAATCAGATACCATCAATCCCCGCTGTTTACTTCTTTCTGTAATGCTTCAAGGAGTGCCGCTGCTTCATCAGCGTTCAACGTGATACCCTTTCCGCACTTCTCACGGTTCGGGGAAAAGCTGCGGATGTCATATTTCGGCTCTCTCCCGTTCCATGAAATAAGATTGATTTCCTTTGTGTAGCCGCTGTCACTCGCAGACAATACGGCGATTTCCTTTACAATCTCATACTGGATTTCTTTCATTCCTTACCTCATTCTCCTTAAAATTCTGTCTTTCTTCTGTTCCAAATTCCTGCATTTACTTCCCGAAAAAAGAAGGTTAGCGGCTGTCCCTGCTCCGTTTTCTCTGCAACTCACGTTCCAGAAGTCGGATGATGGTTTCCTCCATCTGCTTCGGCGTTGTGTCCTTCGGAAAGTATTTTTTCAGTTTGCTTGTGTTGATTTTCAAGGTTTCTTTCTGGTTTCCCTTTTCCTCCGTCATAATGGAAAATATCATATCCATGTCAAGCTGCCCGCTCTGGCTCATGCTTTTCATCCGCTGTGCCTGTGAGAGTGAGGGCGTTGCTTCTTCGCTCTCCATCGTGGCAAAGAGATTTTCCTGCTCGTCTTTCTTCAAAAAGGACAGTTCCACCGCAGGTGTGAGGGCGATTTTCCCCTCGTCCACCATCTGCAAAATCGGCGGTATCAGTTCCGTCAGGCGGATAAAACGCTGGACGGTCATCCTGCCCACGCCGAAGCCCTGTGCCACTTTGTCGTCCGTCCGCAACTTCGTCACAACTTGTGACGAGGTTAAGTCTGTGCGGAAACCCTGCCGCTTCATGGCTTCGGATTTCATCCTGTAGGCAAACGCCCGCTCCGATGGCAGGATATTTTCACGCTGTAAATTACTGTCTACAAGGGTGATGATGGCTCGGTCACGGTCTAAGGGCAGGACAAATGCAGGCACGGTATTTATACCTGCAAGTTCGGACGCACGGACACGCCGCTGCCCCGCAATCACTTCATAACCGTTCCCGTCCTCTTTCGGGCGTGTGATTATCGGCGTGACAATGCCAAATTCCTTGATGCTTTCCGCTAACTCTGACAGCGTTTCATCCTCCACAACATGAAACGGATTGTCGGGAAACGGGTATAAATCTTTGGTCTTTAACACCTTAAAATCCTGTTTCTTCATTCACTTTTTACCTTTCTCTTGATTTGTTTCTGCCTGTTCTCTGTAATTCTTCCAACACTTCTGGCGGTATCTTTGAGAGCAGCCGCCCCATCTGCTCGTTGGTTCTCTGCAATTCAAATATCCTCTGGTTGGCTTTCTGCACCTTTAATTCCTGCTCGTACTTTTCATCACGCATACGCCCTGCATAGTCGGCTTCCTGCCCGATTTGCTCCTTTAAGCTGTCGATATACGCCTGCTGTCTGCCGATTTCCTTAGAGAATTTCTCCACTTCGGGCAGCCATGCGGCAACCAGTTCCAGAGCCTTGTCACGCTTTTTCCCTGCGTTAAAGGCGTTGATGTCGGACAGGGCAGACACGATTTCCCCATACTGCTTATCAAGCCTGCCGCCCAACTTATAGAGCCATGTGGGGACGTGTTTCCGCTTGGTTTCCATCGAAGATTGACCTCTCTCAAGCTGATTCCAACGTGAGGACATCCGCTCATGGTAGGCGGTCTGCCACTCCGACAGGCTCTTTTGATTGCCTAAAATTGTTTTGGCGGACAGCTTATTGTCTGGTGTAATCGGCACAAAGCAGAGGTGCATATGGGGCGTTCTCTCGTCCATGTGGACGACTGCGGAGAGGATATTCTGCTCCCCGACACGCTCCGAAATGAAATCCAGAGCCATCGTAAAATACGCTTTCTGTTCTTCGGGCGGTAACTGGTTCATAAATTCTGGTGAAGCCGTGATGAGCGTTTCCACCATCATCACGCTGTCTTTCCTTGTCCTGCACCCTGCTTCGGCTACCTTTCGGTTAATCTCTTTCTTATAGGTGTACTTTGGCGGTGCGACAAGATGATAGTTATTTTTAGAGCGTTCCATGTCGATATCTGGGTTGCTTTTGTAGGCTTCTTTCTTCCGCTCGTTGTGGCGTTCGCAAGCCGCAACGCCGCCCGCTTTGCGTTTCTGGAAACGCAGGATTGCATAGGGCATAATCCATCATCTTCCTTTCTTCGGCGGGTAACTGCCCTTTGGGTGACAGCGGTGACGGTGGTGACGGCAGTTTTGGGATGCCCCCTGCCGATTGCCGTAACTGTCACCCTTATCCCCTGCATGACGGTCATGACGATGGTGACGGTGTTTTTGGGATACTCCCTCGCAAGAGCTGTAACCGTCATGCCGCCGTTCTTTTATCCGAAGCCGCAAGGCGTAGGATAGCAGGGCGTAAGACCTGCCATAAGGGAGTCCAGAGGGAACGTCTGGCACACGGCTCTTTGCAGGGCAAAGTGTAGTGTGTTACACCCTGTAAACGCAGTCGGAAAAATCGGAGAGATTTTTCTGACCGCAGGGGTGATTTTACACGCCCGAAAAGGGCGGGTGAATCCCACGCCTGCATTTTGCGTTTGCGGGGTGTTCTCCCGTAGGGATGACAGCGGCAGGGTATCCTAAAATCACTGTCACTGCCGTCACCGCTGTCACCCGCAGGGCAGAGCCGCCAACTTTACATGGCTTTAAGCGTCAATGACAGTAACAGGGGGTATCCCAATATCGCTGTCACCGCCGTCACCGCTGTCACCCGCCCTCCTTGCAAGGGCAATCTGCCTGCCGTCTTTCCTGCGGCTGTACTGGTAGCAGATACGGTTCTCGCTTAAAAATGTGGTGTGATATTCATTCAGCCATTTCGTAATCACCGTGGGTATGGTTTCCGTTTCCCCCATAGCGGCTAACAGCTCCGTTGCCGTGCCTGCCCATTCTTCCTTATCCCTCATAAAATCCACCAACCGAAAAAGGACATCTGGTATCGTTTCTTTCGCAAGCTGCTCCTGCGTTTTCCTCTCCACAAGTTCCCAACTGCAATCACGGAAACGGAGCGTGTATTCCTGATAGGGCGTGTCCCTGCCCGTTACATACAGCTTGGCGGTGTCAGATGCCCGTTTCTCCTTTTCCAGAACAAAGGTAGCGTCCGCACTCCCCGTTAAGCCTGTCGTCCCAGACACCTTGTTGAACACATCGCTGTCATTCTGCTTTCGGATGTGGTGTACGACAATGACCGCCAGAGAGTGCCTGTCGGCAAAATCTTTGATTAGGGAGATGTCCCCATAGTCGCTTGCATAGGCGTTGTCTTTTGAAGCTGTACGGACTTTCTGCAAGGTATCAATGACAATGAGCCTGCTGTCTGGATAGTCTTTCAGATAATCCTCAAGCTGCACGATAAGACCGTCTGACAGCTTGCAGCTTGCCACGGCAAAATGAAGCCGCCCGCTCGCTTCGTCCGTCAAACGGAACAGCCTGTCCTGTATGCGGCAGAACGTGTCCTCAAGGCAGAGGTAAAGCACATCGCCCTCCATTGTCGTCATGTCCCATAAGGGGATTCCCTGCGACACGCATAAGCACAGCTTCAGCATGAGCCAGCTCTTGCCTATCTTCTGTGAGCCGCAGAACAGCGACAAGCCTGTGGGGATAAGGCTGTCCACCACAAAGGACGGCTTCTCAAGCGGCTCATAAAGGAGCGTTTCGGCGTTGACTGTCTGTAACTTCTGCATGGGTTTCCTCCTTTCGGGCAGTTATCTTGTTTTTGTTGCACATAGGCGTTGACCTCCTTAAAAATAGATTTACTCCCACGAAAAAAGTGAGAGTATGTAATACCGCCAATCCCACACAAATAAAAAACAGATTTCTTTTTCGGGCGGTGTCGGTCATGGTTGGAGATATTTCCTCATTTCCGCTTTTACTTTCTTCTTTGCAACAGCAACGGATTTCTGTATTGCAGAAGCGGTGCAATGCTCCATAGCGGCGATTTGGTAAAAATTGAACTCATACTCGTAGTAGAGCAGGAAACGTCGCCTTTGTATCTCTGGCAGTCTGTCAACCGCCTTACAGAGCAGTTCCGCCCGTTCTGCTTCAATCATTTGTTCCTCAATGCTCTTAGGCAGCTTTAACGCCCGCCTGTTCAGCGTTTCGTCCCATACTTCCGAAAACTCCCTGTGCCGCTCGTCCCATTGGAGAAGATTCCTGTTCCTGCGTTCCATCTGCCGAAATTCAAAGAATAACTGCTCGGATACTTCCAGTTCGTGGTGTTCCCCCTGCCCGTCCTTAAAACTGATAAAATACCTTATACCGCTTTCCGTGGATTCCTCCCGAAGCGTGTACGCCTTAGCTTTATATGCCATCCCGTTTTCCTCCTGCCAAAAATAAGCGGGGAGATTCCACTCCCCACCCAGTAGCCCGCAGAATAATGGGATGTATTAGACGCTTACAAAATTTTCCGAAGCTTCTTCCGCAGATGGTCTAACCTCGCATAGATGGCACCAGTCGTCAAATGCACAAGTGGGGCAATCTCCTTTGTGGAATACCCCTGCATTTTCAGCAGGACGATTTTCAAGGTACGCCCGTCCACCGTGACTAATACTTGATAGAGATTTTCGCTCTCAATCTCGTCCAGTAACTCCGCAACTGTATTCACCTCCGCTTGCCGCTCCCTGTCTGCCATGTCCTCAAGGTATTCCGCAACGTCATTCGTCCATCGGTAAAACCGCCTGTTGGAATTGAAGTCTGCCCTGTCCGCTATGCGTATCTGCTCAATGGTCACTTCATCAACGCCGCACTCACGCAGCAGCTTTTCCTCCGCTTCTTTCCAGATACGCCATTTCCTGTCCTCCCGTCCGTGGTTGTATGCCATTCTTTCTTCCTCCAATCAGAATTGATTGAGAGGGCAGAGAAAAGCCCCCTCATTTTCCCAAAGGAAAAAACAAGGGGGCTGAACGCCTTAAATTTTAATTTTCTATTATCTTTCTTAGTTTTCTTAGGATTCTGGCTTTGCGTTTGTTCACAACGCTCTGGGTTATGCCTAACCTCGCCCCGACTTCACGCTCGGAAAGTCCGTCAAAAAAGATTGCCTGTATCAACTCCTGCTCACTATCCGACAACAAAGGCAGGGCGGCTTTCAGCCTGTCCACCATAACAGCATTGACAACGGTTTCCGCAATGTCCGCCGCTTCATCAGCGATAAAGTCCAGAGGATTCCCCTCGCTGTCCGTAAATCCGTCCAGAGATAGCAGGCTGTTCCTCGCATCTAATTTTTGCAGGTAACGCCACCGCTCCCTGTCACGGTAGAAGTCCGCATATTGCTCCCTTACGACTTCAAGCAGACAACCTTGGACGGGGATAAACAGCTTGTCCATATATCCCTTGTCGGCTTGCCTGCGGCGGCAGAAATCCGTATAGGACAGTTCCACATAGCCGCCGCTTTCTTTGATATATACTTTTCTTGGTGCGTATTTCACCGCTAATACCTCCAATCTGAATTTTTGAAATGTAAAAATCCAGATGGAGAGGCGGGGAGCGGCAACGCACACCAGAAACAGCCCTGCGGCACTTTCCAACAAAAAACGACAAAAGAAAAACCGCAAAGGCTCTGTGACCTTCACGGTTATGGGAAATACAAATTCTGTTGTATGGAGATTGTACTTCCACTTTCAAGGTGAGAAGTACCGCTGCACTGGCAGAAATTTTTTTAACTGGTTTCCTGCCATTCTCTGATATGCTATGTATTGATAAATTTTACTTCGTATGAGCAGATGAATAACCGCCCGAAAAAAGAACATAAAAAAATCCCTCCAAATTTAAAAACAAATTCAGAGGGTAATTTAGGGTATAACAAAATAACCCACCCGAATATCGTTTTTTTTATTTGGTGAGTTTGTTCTTTCAAATACGAAACAAAAAGAGCCGATGATTCGTGAATTGTTCCACAATTTCATCGGCTCTGCGTCTTAAGCGTCTGGCTCTTTGATGACAGTTATCTTCAAGTTGTCAACTTTAATCAAGCTTTCTTGTCTGCATTTTGGACAATAAAGGGGATAATTCTCCAAAACAGTGTCCTTCCTAATTTTATTACGGGTTTTGCTCCCACAAACAGGACACAATATCCATTCGCATTTCATCATAATTAGTCTCTAATCCTTTCAAATCTCATTTTATATGACTTTTGCAAGCTGTTAAGCTAACTTGTGGAACATATGCCGAACCTTATCTATACGGCTATTCGGGCGGCGGGGTTGGCAAATAAATTTACCAATAGCTGGCTGGTATCCTTTTAACTCTGTCAAGCAGACTCCCTGCCCATTTGTGAAATAAGTTAAATCGTTCCTGTATTCTTGAATACATCTGGCAGGGATTTCTCCTTTCAGAATGACCTCGTCATTCTTTACCTGAGTACTTACAATATCTGCACAATACCTTGGGGCATCATGATACGCCCGTGAGAGATATTCCTGCGGTGCATAAATTTCAAAGTGGAGATATGGCTCTAATAGTTCTGTCCCTGCTTTTTTTAAAGCCTGCTCCAATACGATAGGGGAAAGCAGCCGAAAGTCTGCGGGGGTACTTACAGGACTATAATACAATCCATATTCAAAACAGATTTTACAGTCTGTCACTTTCCATCCATACAGCCCCTGCTCGCAGCCATAAAGAACCCCCTCCATAACCGCATTTTGGAACGATTGGTTTAAATATCCAAGTGAAACTCTGCTTTCATACTGCACTCCGCTTCCAATAGGGAGCGGCTCTATGGACAACCCGACAGAAGCCCAGAAAGGATTTGGCGGGACTTCTATGTGGATGGTATATTCTGCTTTTCTAAGCGGTCTTTCCATATATATAACAGTAGGCTCTTTTATTTCTGCCTCCACATGGTATTTTTCCTCAAGGATGGCACAAATGACTTCCATCTGCACATTCCCCAAAAAAGAAAGTATAATCTCATGCGTTGTAGTATCCACATAATATTTTAAAAGAGGGTCGCCATCTGAAATTTCTGTAAGTGCCCCAAGCAATATTTCCCGCTGTTCAGATTTCTTTACTGCAATCGTTGTTTGGAGCATAGGGAGAGGATTTTCAATAAATTTTCTCTGCGGCAACAGCATTTCGTTCCCCAAAATACTGTTTAGCTGCAAAACATCATTTGGTAAAATTACAATATCACCAGAGCAGGCTGTATCGGATGAATATAATTCACCGTTTGTCGGAACACACATCTCTGTGATTTTTATTTTCTCTTTTTCAGATATTTTAATAACATCCCTCAAATGCAATGTTCCGCTATATATACGCACATAAACAAAACGCCGCCTTTTCTCTGAATATTCAATCTTAAAAACCTGCCCGCATAGTTCAGATTGACCTTCAGGCGTTGATGAATAAAACTTACTGGCAATCACTTCTATAAGCTGCCGAATCCCCAGATTGTTTTTAGCACTTCCGTGATAAACGGGAAATAACGTTCCGTTTTGGAATCTCCTGTTTTCTTCCTGTTCCAGTTCTGACATTTTAAACGGTTTCCCTGACATATATTTCTCTAATAGTTCATCGTTTCCCATAATTACCGCATCCCACTGTTCCATATCGTCATTGTCCGTTACATTTATATGGGGATGCTGCCCAACCTTTTGCTTCACTATAATTTCCGAAGAAAGCTTTGCTTTCATTTCTTGATATACCATTGGCAAATCAATCCCCTCTTGGTCAATTTTATTGATGAAAAAAATTGTCGGAATCTTCATTGTCTGTAGTGCATGAAACAGTATACGGGTCTGTGCCTGTATGCCATCCTTTGCAGAAACTAATAATACTGCTCCGTCTAATACGGATAAAGAACGGTATACTTCCGCCAAAAAATCCATATGGCCTGGCGTATCTATAATGTTGACTTTTACATCCTCCCACTGAAAAGATGTCACTGCTGTCTGGATAGTGATTCCCCTTTGACGCTCCAAATTCATTGTATCTGTCCTTGTTGTGCCTTTATCTACGCTCCCTGGTTCTGCAATTGCACCACTGGTATACAATAAACTCTCCGTTAATGTTGTCTTTCCTGCGTCAACGTGAGCCAGAATGCCTAAGTTAATTATTTTCATGTGATTTTCCTCCTATCAACACCCAAAAAAGGGCATAAAAATACCCAGTGATAAATACTCCTATCACTGGGTAAATAACTCCAATAGCCCCAAAACACTTATATGTTTTCGGGCATATAAAATTACATGATAAAAGTATTCTTAAACTGGGTACAAAAAACTAAGCCCCATATTAAAAGTGAAACGGGACTGCTACTTTTTGTTCCCACTATCAAATTGACAGTTTATTTAAGAATACCTTGCCGCATATTTATTAACTCCTTGTATAATACTGAATCTAATTATATTCCTTAACCCTTTATTTGTCAAGCTGACAAACTAAAGCAGAAAAAGCGGCAGGATTTCCCCCCTGCCACTAATCATCTGTTTATGCAAAAATAATTTCCTTTTCCACAATCTCCCTCGCACAAGCCCTTATGTTATTGAGGCATCCTGTCCATTCTAAGGCGTTTTCTGCCTTTAGCTGTTCCGTTATGCCCTGTGCCTGTTTCATACCCTCTATGAGCCTTTCAAAGCGTTCCTGTGCCTGTCTGTCAATGTCGGCAAGGTAAGCGTTAAGTCTGCCGCTTGTAAGAAGATTGGTGTATGTAACTTTGCAGTGATGCTTCAGATAATCCAAATGCCGCTGTCCCCAGATGCCTATCGGCTGTTCTTCTTCGGCGGGTACAGTTAAGCACGGTATTAAATAATCGCCTTGCCTTTCGTATTTGCCGCCCATTTCCTCAAAAATTGTCTTTGCCATTGTCTGTTACCTCCACATTCTTTTTTATTTTGAATGTCCGCAAAATCCGTCCTACATCGGATGGACGCCACGGGCAATCCAGATTATGAATGGCAATGAGTCTGTCCTGTACATTAGTACCTGCGCCCATCTTAGGGGTTGAACCCAGCAGAACACGGACTTCGCCGCTTCGCACCTTTGCAAACAGTTCCTTTTTCTGTGCGTCACTGGTAGCTTCATGGATAAACCGTATCTGTTCGGCAGGGATGCCACGGGCAATCAGCTTTTCCCGAATGTCATCGTAGACATTAAAAGTCCCGTTATTTTTCGGGGTAGACAGGTCACAGAACACCAGCTGGGTTGCTTTCGTATCCGTATATTCTTCCCAGATACGGTACACATTGTCCACACAGGCATTCACCTTGCTGTTGGGATCATCCGGCAGCATGGGGTCGATCATTCTCTGGTCAAGGGCAAGTTTTCGACCATCGTTGGTAATTTTGAGCATGTTGTCCACATTCGGCTCCACAAGCCTTGCACGGACTTTTTCTGCTCGTTTGGCAAGAGAAGCGACCAGTTCCGTCTGGATTTCACTTGGCTTGGTCTTGATGTTGTGGTACTTGACCGTCGGAACAGGGAGCTTCAGCATATCGGCGGTTTGAATATCCGCCACCTCCCGGAACATCAGCATCAGCTCCGGCAGGTTGAAAAACTTGGCAAAGCGGGTTTTCGCCCGGTAATTGGTTCCCTCCGGAGCCAGCTCCAGAGCGGTGACTGTCTCACCAAAGGTGGATGCCCAGCTGTCAAAATGCTGCAAACCATTCCGTAAAAGCGCATCATACTGCAAGTAGCGCTGTACCGAATACAGCTCGACCATGGAGTTGCTGATCGGGGTTCCCGTGGCAAAGATCGTTCCCCGGTTGCCTGTGATTTCATCCAGATAGCGGCACTTCATAAAAAGGTCGCTGGATTTCTGGGCTTCCGTCTGGGCGATCCCGCCTACATTTCGCATCTTGGTATAAAGATACAGGTTCTTATAAAAATGGCTCTCATCAATAAAGAGCCTGTCGATGCCGAGCTGTTCAAAATCAATAACGGTATCCTTTCGCTTGGTGTCATTGAGCTTATCCAGTTTTGCCTGAATCGCCTTTCTGGTTTTCATCAGCTGCTTGACCGTGAACTGTTCGCCTTTGCTTGCCTTCACATCATCAATCCCACGCTCAATGTCATCGAGCTGGCGCTGAAGCTGTTCTCTCTGCCGCTCAATACTCATAGGGATTTTCTCAAACTGACTATGCCCGATAATGACCGCATCGTAATCGCCGGTGGCAATGCGGGAACAGAACTTTTTCCGGTTGCCCGTCTCAAAATCCTGCCTGCGGGTTACAAGGATATTGGCACTTGGGTACAGCCTGAGATACTCGGAAGCCCATTGCCCCACAAGATGATTGGGAACAACGAACATCGACTTATTGCATAATCCAAGGCGTTTGCTTTCCTGTGCCGCAGCAACCATTTCAAAGGTCTTTCCTGCGCCCACCTTGTGGGCAAGGAGTGTGTTGCCGCCATACAGGATATGGGCAATGGCATTGACCTGATGGGGCCGGAGTGTGATCTCCGGGCTGATACCGCCAAATACGATATGGCTTCCGTCATACTCACGGGGGCGGACGGAATTGAACGTGTCGTTGTAATACCGCACCAGTCGGCTCCTGCGTGCCGGGTCTTTCCAGATCCAATCCTGAAATGCCTGTTTGATTGCTTCCTGCTTTGCCTGCGCTGCCGTGGTTTCTTTGGCATTGAATACGGCTTTTTTATTTCCGTTTTCATCATACACATAATCAAAAATACGGGTATCACGCAGGTTTAAGGTGTCCTCAATAATACGATAGGCGGAAGCCCTTTTTGTACCATAGGTGCTGTCCGCCTTGACATTTCCGAAATCGGAGCTCTTATTTTCAATAAACCAGTCGCCATTCATTGGGGTGTAGCGCACTCGGATTCTTCCTGCCGCATAGCTGGAAGGGGTAAGAAGCTCCATAACAAACCGCTGAATATCCTCCTGTGGTATCCAGGTGGTACCCAGACGGACGGAGATTTCTGCCGCTGACAGGTCTTTGGGGATCACCTGCTTTAAGGCTTCTACATTGATTTCATACGCTGGATCTTCCTTTGCCGCAGCCTGTGCGCTTAAAAGTTTTGTCCGCACATTGCCGGACAGATATTCGTCAGCAGTCACATATTTTGCCGGTTCTGAAACAGGAATACGGAAGATCACGCCCTGCAAATCCTGTACCAGTTCCTCCTGGGGTTTGCCTGTAAGCTGCTCCATATAAGGCAGGTCAACAAGCGCTTTTTCCCCAATCGAAAGGGCAAGGGCTTCACTGGCCGTTTCCACAGAAGTAACTTCCCGGTGGGGCTTGATCGTCCGCTTCGTGAACATATCTGCTTTTCGTTTGAAATTGCCCTCATCATCCAGCACTTCCAAAGAGCATAACAGGAAGTAGCTTTCGTCTGATGCAAAGGCCAGATAGTTGCCACGGCTGTTGATCAGCCCGTATTTTTGGGAAAACGCATCGTACAGCCGGTTCAGGTTTTCCTGTTCGGTGCGTATCATTTCTTCTGGATAATCCTCCGTCTGATACTCGATGAGCTTTCTGACACAGTCACGGATCTGGATCAATCCCTTGATGCGGCTCTCTGCGGTCATAGATACTGTGGCCGGGGTCATGCGGTCATTTTCCCGGAAGTAGACTTTTCCATCCACCATGGTAAAGGAAAAATTGCGCACATTTGTGTCGGCAGGAACAGAAGCGTCCGGCTCATCCGAGATTTCATCAATCCCTTTTTCATACTCCGGGATTTCTCCCTGAATGTTCTGGACAGCTTTGCTTAACAGGTCTGCAAGTGGAATGTCTTTGTATGCCTTACAGACAGAGTCAAAACCAAAATGGGTACTTTCCATTTTCATTTCGCCCAGGATCATTTCCGGGTGCTGTACAAAATAGCGGTTCATCGTGATCCCGTTCTCATCGGTATCCAGGTGTACCCAATCCGGTTCCACATCTGCAATGCGGTCACGCTTTTGCAAAAAGAGGATGTCACTGGTGACTTCTGTCCCTGCATTGGCACGGAACGTATTGTTCGGCAGGCGGATGGCTCCTAAAAGTTCCGCCCTTTGTGCGATATATTTCCGCACCTCCGGGCTTGTTTTGTCCATCGTTCCCTTGGAAGTGATAAAGGCCACTACACCGCCGCTGCGGACTTTATCCAATGCTTTCGCAAAGAAATAATCGTGGATCAGAAATTTCTGGGCGTTGTAACGGCTGTCATTGACCTTAAAATCGCCAAACGGCACATTGCCGACAACGACATCAAAGTGGTCATCGGGAAGCCTCGTCTGCTCAAATCCCTCAATGGCAATGCTGGCTTTCTGGTAAAGCTGCTTTGCAATTCTTCCCGTAAGAGAGTCGATTTCTACACCGTGAAGCGTTGAGCCTGCCATACCATCCGGGATCAGGCCAAAGAAATTGCCGGTTCCGCAGGACGGTTCCAAAATCGTACCGCCGGAAAATCCCATATGGTCAAGTGCTTCGTACATGGCTTTGATGACAATCGGCGGAGTATAGAACGCTGTCAGAGTGGACTCCATAGCTGCCCGGTATTCTTCCGGGGAGAGGCTGGCGTTCAGCTCCTTAAATTCTTCTGCCCAGGCAGCATTGTTCTCGTCAAAGATCATGGATAGGCCGCCCCAGCCAACATAACGGGCAAGGACTTCCTGTTCTTCGGGTGTAGCAAGACGATTTTCCAGTTCCAGCTCATGGAGCAGATGGATGGCTGCCATGTTGTTTCTGAATTTTTCTTTTGCACCGCCGACACCTAAAGTATCTTCCGTAATCCGATAATTGTGCCGGTCAGAAGAAGGCGCAGCGGATTTGTTTGTGTGTTCTTCCGAGGAAAGCTCTGGCTGTGGCTGCTCCAAAAGCCTGCGGATATAACTGATTTTTTCCACACGATTGATCGGGAAACCAACATGGTTCTGGAACGTGATGTCACGCATAGACACATCACCGCTGATTTCTCCTACACGTTCAATCCGGTATCTTCGGTTGTCGATCACGATTTCCTTACCGATCAGGTCGGAAGAATCCTGTGAAACTCCATCTTGTTCTTTTTCTTCCTGTCTGGCAATGGGCTGCAATTCAGCAATAAGCTGTCTGCAGATCTCTTTTTGTTCTTCATCCTCCAATTCTTCCTGCCACTGCGTCAGCTGTTCCACATAACTTTGCACATGCGCCGGATCAGCTAAATCTGCCTCGATTTTCTGAATAGCATCCTCTTTGGTTTCTCCAACTTCCAAGGTGTCCTGATACTCATATGGATCAACTTCCTCAATGAAGTCCACCAAACGCCCGGCAAGGCTTGTATTCTTGTCCTCCGGGACACGGAACCAGTCATTTTCGGTTGACATGATTTCCGCAAAGAGCTTCTCGTCCTCTGGCGTCAGCGTCTTATGCTGTTCCAGATAGGGAAGGAATACATCTCGTCCCCATTGCAGGCTCTCTAGTTTCTCACGATAGAAATCCTCGCCCTGTTTCTTCCATTCGGGAATAAATGGACAGTTGGGGGAAAGGGAGTATTCATAGAAGTTTTTGATATGGGCAATCAGATCGCCCTCGCCATCTCCAATGTCAAAGCGTCCCTCATAGTGAAAATCCTCGCCGCCGATAGTGGCCGTAATCTCAAAATCAGTCTTGTGATACCATCCAACATGATTTTCTTCCGCCTGTCTTTCCCGGTGCTGCTTCTCGTCCAAAACACCCAGAAGATAATTGCCAAGGGCAAAGCTCAGGTCGGTGTATCGATCCTTCAGTTCCTGGTCATAAAAGGCGGGGTGTTCTGAAAAGCCAATAGAAAATACCAGACGGTCAGGCTTTGTTTCGGCAGGTGTTTCCTTGTCCTGCATTTCTGTAATGATGACCTTCAGGTGGTCATTGGCAGGATTTTCACGGAGCTTTTCTTCAAAATCCGTCCGGCTCATTTCTTTCCCGAACAGGGGAAATTCAGGATTTTGAAGGGATACAGCAGTTTCATCAAAGGCAGATACTTCATATTTATCTGCTCCCAGATACACCGTATCTCCCTCGTGATAGAGGTAGCGGACAGGGTGAAGTTCCAGAAGTTCCTGGGAAAAGCGCCATGCATTGCTCCGGCTGTAAACGCTGACAGTCTGCCTCTGCACTTTCGTCAGAAAATCAAGCAGCTGCTGGACAGTGGCAGGCTCTGAAAGAAGCTGCTCCATCTGTTCGGCAGGAACATCGGCAAGATCGGCACGATCCACTTCTTTGAGCAGATCCTTTTCGTAATGATCCAGATCACGGATAAAATCAGACAGCCGCAAAGAAAGGGTATCTCTCTTATCCGCAGGCGGAAGCTCACGGTGAGCATCAATAAAACGCTGCCTTGCCATTTTCCGCTGTGCATCAATTTCATACTGGGGAGCTTCCACACTTTCCAGGAATTCAGGATAGTGGTCTTTTTCCTTGGCATTGAAATAGCGGTCATTTTGAATCAGTTCCCTGATCCGTTTTTCTACTTTTGACCACGAAAGTACAAGGTCGGGGTTGGTATAGGAACCATGCTTTTCAATTCCGATCCCTTTACTGTCATGCCATGTCCCGCCCTGTGTCCCATCGGGATAACTGTGCGTACCGCCGCCGGTGCCGTACTCATTTTTAAGAAAGGCAATGTTGGCTTTCTTATCCTCATGCTTCTGAAATTGACGGTAGATACGGTACTTGCCATTTTCAAAGCCGCTTCCTCTTACCAGGACAGAGTCAATATCTTCCTGTGAAACAGAAAAAGCAGAGGATTTTTCGTCCTCTGCTTCTGCAATCTGTTCGATTTGTTCCTCTACGGTAGGAAGATTGGCTATGACTTCTTCTTCATTGGCTATGCTTAGCGGTAGATCAGCTCGTTCAGGATCAGCTCCTCCGCCTGACTGCGAATGTTGTTCATCATTCCCACCCACTGCATCGGTGCTTTCTCTTTCAGTTCCTCCGTCACGCCCTGCTCGGCTGACAGCTGCTTCGTCAGAAGCTCCAGCCTCTGGAGCGCTGTCTGTTCCGTCTGGTACAGATGCTCGTTCAGCCTGCCCTGTGTCAGAAGGTTGAGATAGGTCACTCTCTTGTGCTGCTCCAGATAATCCCGGTGCATCAATGCGTATCTGCCAAGCGGAAGTTCTGGCTCTGTCGGTAATGTCAGGTCGGGAATAAGATAATCCCCCTGACGGGTATATGTGATGTTCTCCATGATTATTGCTCCTTTCGGGTTGTTTTCTGCTTCTATCATACAAAGATTGTGTTTCCTGCGCAAAGGTGCGGGATTGTGTTTTTTCTGCCACCTGCACATCCCGGATCGTTTGTGAGATTTCCCGGAGTGCCATTTCCGCAATGTCACTTGTTGCAATACCAAGGGCGTTAATAGTGGCAGGGGTATTAAAGTTCACAATGTCCTGAAAATCCTCACGTTCAAAGTATTCGCCCGTATCCAGACCACAGCGGCTGACCAGCATAAATGCCACACTGTTTACGGCCAGCCGCTGGTACATGACCTCAATATTCAAATCGTCCAGTTCTTCTAAGAAACTGTCCGCTGTCACATCTTTGAGCTGTGAAAGATAGTCCTGCAGATGATCTTCCACGGCATTTTTCGCTGTTTCCATCAGGGCAGAGGCAAGATCGGTACTTTCCAGTTCTCCAAACCTGTCAGAAAGCCGTTCCATCACAGGCTGCTCGTATCGGGTTTCCATCTGCCATATCGGAACAGGACGGCTGCCGTAATAACCTTCGTGTGTGTCTGACACATCAAAGTAATATTTCAGGGTATTCCTGCGGCCTTTGGGGTCAAATATCGCAATCCCTTTGCTGTCTTTATTTACCCAGCGCCGGAACTGTTTGTTCCAGGTTTCAAGCTGTGCCACGGCAACCGCATCCGGGCGCTGGGCAAAGATTAAGAGCTGTTCGTCAAAGCGGCATTTGTAATTCCGGCAGGCAGCGGCAAGAAAGTTCTGCCATGTCTGCGGGTTCTTAGCTACCGCAATTTCTGTGCGCCGATACAGCTCGGTAATCAGCTGATACTTTGCAGCCATTTCATTTCCACCTCCTTATTGATTTTCAGGATTATTCCTTGTCCTCTCCGTCAAAAAGGAAATCACCCTGTTTGCTTTTATGCTTTTCTGCAATTCATTGATGAGCGCAATATCCGCCACGGTAACGCCCTGGATAGAGAGAATATCGTCCATCGTCATGGCGGAGATTGCTTTTTCATCGGTAAAACCAGCGTCCAGAATCTTATTGATGACTTTGACCGCTTTCTGGTTGATCGCCATTATCTATCCTCCTTATCGTTCATATTCTTTATGCCTGACGGTTTTATGTGGTGGTTCCTGGGGTTTGGGTTCATAAGTGTGGCCTTTTCTTTCCATACGCTCGACAAATTCACAAATGTGATAGATATTTCCGTCGATCTCTGTATGGTATTCATCAATAAAGCGACAGGAACGTTCCGCAGTTTCGCCCCATGATAAATGAAGAATAATTTTCCCTCCGTCAGGAATACGGAACAATTCTTTGTAATGCGGATCAATAAATCGAATCCCTTGTGCTGCTTTCTCCATATGTCTGTCCAGCCATTCTTTCACATAACAGTAACAATAGAAGTTATAGTCACCCTTTGTCGGATTGCACCGGAATAAAAAGGCATATTTCTCCGTGTCCATCCGAAACCCATATTCTGTGCAGTAATTTCCCTGCAAAGCACTTGAAGGATAGCTCTTTGCGAAAGCCTTCATATCATATCGGTTATGCAATAATCCGTGATTTTCCCGCAGGGTATTCACTACTTCATCAAGCTCATTCTTAAATTCTTCTGATTTCCATTGCGGTCTGGTATCAAACCATATGGTATAGAAACCATATCCAGAGTCAGCAAAATCGCCCCGCAAATGGCCAATATTGCCGGTCTGTCCGCTGATTTGAGAACTCTGTGAATACACATAATTTTGTTCAGCCGCAGTTAATGGTCTGATTTCCATATCAACGTTCCTCCCGGCTGTGTTTCGCTTTTTGCTCTTTCTGGATAGTTTTCAAGGCATCCTTGGCCCATTGGGGCATACGCTCCGGCTTGATCTCACCAAGGACATCATACCGTTCCCAGCGGCTATGCTCGCCGGTAGCAAGGCAGGTACCAAAGACTGCCTGACCTCTGCCGCCGGTGGCACCGTTTCCGCCTTCCGCAAGTACAAGCTGGTAAGCAGCGTGCTGATATTCGTATCGCTTCGGTTCTGCATTGATCACAACCACCTTGCCCACAATGCTTTTATTCCTCATGTCAGGAATACAGTCAGCGACTGTAAAGGGGGTAGGGTTAAACTTGAATTTTTCCTGTTCGGCTCGTGTCTGTTCGATCTGTGTCTGCACACGATCACAAAAAATCTGCATAGCTTCCAGATAATCCTCTGTGCCTACGGCGTCGGTTGGCCATGGTGCGGAAAACGGATTATTGTAATCGCAGTAGCAGACTACATAGGGATGTTCCGCCCGTTTATCGACACAGAAAACAACTTCTTTCTTTCCGATGTGGATACTCTGTTCCACAGCATAGTTGCCGATCATCCTTTTCTCGTCATTCATCAGCATCATCCTTTCTTTGTTTTTTCCTGTTCTGCTCGTCTAAGATTTTTCGGATACAGACATCGCAGAAAATCATTGACCTGTCCTTATATCGGGGATAGGGGCAGGTCGTACAGTCATATTTCTTCTTTTTACCGTTCACGGTCATCACCGCTTTTCTGCTTTGGGGAAGAAGGGTTGTTGTAAGGCAGACGGCATTCCGTCTGATACCGCTCATTCAGTTTCTCCCTCGCCGCAGAAAGTTCATTGACATAGCAGCCCCAGAAATAATCCGTTCCGTTTTTGCAATACCAGCAGACATACGGATTCGGGGCTTTCGGGTTATGGCCGATCACCAATTCCGTACTCCCGATGGTACAGCTTTCCATGATCTCATAACCGGCATTGATGCGCTTTTCTTCATTCATAGGCAGACCTCACGATTCTTTCGCATAGCTGCGATAATCTTTTTCTCCTTTGGCACGGACACGGCGCACATGGCTGCTCCCAGCAAGCTCCGGGTGCTTTGCCTGAAGTTTTCTCCGTATCCTGCATACGCTCTCAAAACTCGGCAAGCCAAGATATTTGTACTGCGTCATGACCTCAGCCAGAGGCATCGCCCCGGCATCTTTCAGATAGGCATTGCACACCTTCAGGTAGAGCAGCATATCATCATCCCTGGTTTCCTCGTCTTTTTTCAGGATGGCTTTGATCTTGCCCTCCATGGTTTTCAGATTTTCCATTGGATACCTCCATAAAGGAAAGGAGCGGCATGTTTTGCCGCCCCTCCACGATCACTTCTTATTTCTGTGGCGGATGTTCAGCCAGATGGCTCCGCCTGCAATGAACACAACAAGTGCGATTACAAGGATTGTTTTTACCTCCATGCTTTAATCCTCCTTTTTCTTTTTATTCTTGAAGCCAACAAAACCTAAGACACCGGCACCAAGCACGGAAACCGCCGCCAGCCCGATCCAAAGAGCAGGATTGAAGTCATCCCCTGTTTTCGGTGTTTCTCTCAGTTCGTTGTGCATTTCTACGGTAGCTGTTTCATCTACCTTGATGGTTACCTGCTTATCGGCAGGCAGGATATATCCAGAAGAAACGCTGTCGCTGACCTCAGATACCGTGTATTCGCCAATTCGCAGACGTTCAATGAAGATCTCACCGTTTTTATCGGTCTTAAAGGTCTGGTCATATCCGTTTGTTCCTGTCACACGGAAGGAGAAGCCCTCTACAATTTTGTCAGAAGAAGTTTTTACGATCTTCAGAGAGCCTTTCTGCGCTGCATTGATAAATCCAACACCTGCTTCGTTTTCAACTGTATAGACCTTTCCATCTTCCTCAATGGACACCGGATAAACATTCTCATCCAGCAGGAATCCTTCCGGCGCTGTCTTTTCACGGACAAGATATTTTCCATAGCGAAGGTCGCTCATCTGGTAAACACCATCGCCCAGTTCGCCCATTTCTCCCAGCAGTTCATCGCCGTCATCCAGTTTTCCGTCACCGTTTTTATCTGCATAGACTTCAAAAACAGCACCGGTCAGCTTATTGTCAGGATAATCTTCATCCACCTTTGTCAGCTCGATGCTGCCGGTAATAAACTCATTGACCAGTTCAATTTCCACAACCTCGTCTACCTTGCGGATGGTTACAGGAATTTCTTCATCGGAAAGTACATAACCCGTCGGGCTTTCAATCTCACGGATGATCCAGTTTCCATATGGCACTTTAGCAAAAGAAAAACTACCGTCATCTTCCGATGTGGTAGTTGCAATCGCTGTTTCGGTTGTAAATTCCTCGGTACCAATCTTAAAGATACCGATAAGCGCACCGCCTAAAGCATTTCCATCCTCATCGGATTTCTTTCCACTGACAGCTCCATAGATCAGATCATTTTCAATGGCTTCACCCTCATTGGCAGTAATGGAAACGACAGCGGTTTCCTGACCGGCGTACTCAAAGACAACCGGGTATTTGGTTTCATTTTTCAGATAGGCCGCATTGGTATTGATTTCCTGTACATAATAGCTGCCCATCGGCAGGTCGCTGACTGCCTTTCCGTGTCCATTCTCATCAAGGGTAATCACCTCGATCAGACCGTCAGCCGGAATGGTCGTTCCATCAGCGGCGGTCAGTTCCTCGGCTGCATAAAGCCCAAAGGAAACATCAAAGATCTCACCGTTGTTTCCAACGCCATAATCCTCATCGACTTCAAGGCTCTTGGTCAGGTCAATTTCAACTTTCTGCCTTTCGTTGTAGAAGCTGGTGGAAGTTTCGGTCACCGCTACTTCCTGACCGGCATAGATAAGCTCAACCGAGTGAATTTCGTCATTGAGAACCATGCCATACGGGGCTGTGATTTCCTTTACTTCATAGCTGCCAAGATACAGTTCCTTGCTGGTTGCCGTCCCGTCTGCACCTGTGGTAATGGTATCCACAACCTCGCCTTTAGAAGCCCGAAGGGTTCCATCCAGTGTATAGATGTCCTCGGCTGCGGTGATCTCATATACCGCACCTTCCAGGCTGCCGACGGCAAAAACAGGCTGATACATTCCTCCGGCTTCCGTAACAGAGCTGAACACTTCGCCGGATTTGGAAATGGTAATGGTTCCTTTCTGGGCTACGTTTTCCCTGACCACCTCAATGACGGTAATGCCGCTTTCCTCAGAAGAATCCTCCTGTACCACATCGAAATAGACAGGTTCAGAATTCAGAACATAGCCATATGGAGCCTGCACTTCAACCAGGGAATATCCGGTTCCATACTCCAGTGTCTGCGGAGTAATCAGTTCGCCGTCTGCCGTAGTATAGAACGTGTCAATGGTTGTGACTTCCGGGTAAGTGAAAGTCATCGTTACCAGCTCGCCATTCGGGTCATAGATCTGGAAACCGGCACCGGCATACGGGATGGTATTGCCTGTTTCAGCGTCTTTCTTCACGATCTTGACATAACTTTCAAAGTTGGCATTATTGATGAGATAACGGTAAGTCTGTCCATCCGAATTGATAAACACATCAAACGGTTTCATCAGCTCACGGCCTTCCCAGCCGGATGTCTGCTTGACCGTATAGATCCCATAAGGCAAGTCCTTTGTCTGGGCAAAACCATTCTCGTCACAAGTCAGAAGATCACGCTCGCTGTCTTTGGCGTCGGCATAACTGTTTGCCGATTTCAAATAGACTTCAAAAACTGCGCCTTCTTCGGGTGTTTCAATCTGGGTTTCTCCGTCATCGGTGTGTTTGATGATCGCAATATTTCCCTTGATTACCTGTTCATTTACATCGTTGGCGGTACTGTTCAGCTCTACGGTATAAAGCTCCGGCTCTACCCCTACATGATGAATAGTTTCATCAAGCAGATAGCCTTCCGATGGGCTGATTTCACGGATACTCCAGTCATTGCCGCACACATAGTAATCTGTGGTAAACTGTCCGTTTCCGTCTGTGGTGTAAGTGTCAATCAGCTCTTCGCCCTTATAGATGCCATAAACTGCACCGGCAAGGGAAGCATCCCCCTGGGGTGTCCCGGTTTCAGCATCTGTCTTTGTGACAGTTACATTGAATTTTTTGAGGATGTTGGTAAAGCTGCGCTCTGTGACCTTATTCCATTCCACCGGAGCGGTCTGGCTTACCGGAATCACATAGCGGATGGCGGTATCTACTTCCTCAAGGACATACGGGGTATTGCCGCTGATCAGGATATTTTCAAACTTTGCCACACCCTCGGCATCGGTCACAGCATACTCATCTACCGGTAAACCGCTTAATGATGTTCCGTAAAGGTGGAACGTCACGCCCTCAACCAGACTGTCCTCTGAAGTTTTTACAACTTCAAGGCTGCCTCTTTTCAGCGTATTATTGAAGTTTACCGTGGTGGTCTTGCCGCCGATCAGCGTAATGGTCTGGGTTTCCTGCGGCTCATACTTATCAATGGACTGTTCCGTAATGGTGTAAGTGCCGGGGAACAATCCCTCCACAGTCAGATTGCCGTTTTCGTCTGTGGTAACGGTTTTGTTGAAGTTCTCGCCCTTGATCGTAAAGGAAATACCTGCAACGACGCCGTCCTCAGAGGTCTTTTTCAGTGCGATTGTACCGGTAGGTGTCTCCACATTCAGATATGCTTTTACTGCATCTGCATTTTCCACACCGGTCACAACATCCTGCAGGCTGGGATCACCATAGGCGATCAGTTTTGCGCTGCTGCTGACCGTTGGCACATTGCTTCTTGTGGCGGTAATCCTTACCGAACCGTCAAAGGCTGTTTCGGATGTGATCGTCAGCTTGTTGCCGGATTTGGACACACTCACTTTACTGTCGGATGTGGCAAAGGAATAGTCTACAAGGACACCATTGTTATCCGTCAGTGTCATGGTGTATTTCCCATCCTGATAGGAAAGCTCTTTCGTAATGTCATCCGCACCACCCGACATAAAACTCGGAATGGTATTGTGTTTGGACAGCAGAGAAACGATCTGGTTATACACCTCGGCAGCACCGCTGTTTGGATAATTGGAACCAAAGTGCAGGCTGTACGCTTTCTGGCTTGTCTGCTGGTAAGCCCCTGTGGACTCACGGCATCCCGTCACAAATTCCCAGACAAGGGTCTGTGTGGCAAGCCATTTCTCATCATCACTTCCCGAAAGATGACTGCGGTTCCCCTGATAGCCATAGAGCAGGGCAAGCCCCACTGCTTTTTTCTGGCTGGAAGAAAGGGCATTCCATGTCTGGGAAGAATTTTTCTTGAGGGTATTGCCTGTTTTCAGCGGTACACCCGGCTGAATACAGAACGCATCATCGCCGTCTACATACATACGGTACTTGTAACTACCTGTTCCGCCTGCGGTATAACCGTCAAACACTGCACTGGAGTTATAGCGCATGGCATTTCCATTCCTGTCATAAGTGAAGTCAAAGGAAATCGTGCCAATATCTCCTGCAGCAAATGCTGTTGTCGCTGGCAGCACAGAGAAGGTTGTGACCGCAGCCATGACAAGGGCCGCAGCCTTTTTGAATAATTTGGGGAATTTCATACATTACCTCCTACTTTTTGTTTGTGAGTTTCTTTACTAACCGAAAAAAGCAGTCTATAACGACTGCCAATTTTTTTCTTTCGGATAGTTTTGGTAGTAATTAGGGGGTGAGGTGTGGAGAGGGGGAAAGCGAAAATATGGCTATCCACACCAACAGGCAGACCTCGCCCTCGATGTGTGGCTATCGTTCCCGGTCTTTGTTTCGCTGCAGGTAGCGGTTGTAAAATTCCAGCGCCTTGACAACAAAATCCGATTCCCTGCCTCTGGGAACGCTCTTGGGAATGAGCTTGGTGATCCGTTCATCACGGAAAGCAGGTTTTTCCCTCTGGTTTGGCTTTTCTTCCTGCATGATTGACTGGATAACCTCATCTGTGAGTTTTCCGTCCTGCATGAACTTTTTCATTTTGATAGCCTGTGCAAGTGACGGAGTCGCATCGTTATACTGCATGGCTTCCAGAAGGGAATACTGCTGTTCATCGGACAGATAAGAGATTTCTACCGCCGGGCGAAAAGCAATCTGCCGTTCATCTACCATCTGCAAGATTTCAGGAACAAGCTCGGTCAATCGTATATACCTTTGGATTTGATTGCGGCTTTCTCCAACTTTTTCAGCTAACTCTGCATCAGAGCGTAACTTTGTCCCCACTGGGGACGAAGTTAAATCCCTTCTTTGGCCCTGTCTGTTCATTGCTTCCAAGCGCATTTTATAGGCAAAGGCTTTCTCACTTGGTAAGATCGTTGATCTTTGCAGATTGGACTCGACCATCACAATAATGGCTTCGTCACGGGTCAGCTCCTTCACCTCGCATTTCAGAGTTTCAAGACCAGCAATTTCACATGCCTTTTTGCGCCTGTGGCCGCTGATAAGCTCATACCGCCCATCCTCTTTCAGCCGAACCGTTGCCGGGGTCATCACTCCATTTCGCTTGATGCTCTCAACAAGCTGTTCCATATCCTCATCCAGTAAAACTTTGAACGGATGATCTGGAAACTCGTCAATCTCCGCAATCGGAATGTCCCGTATCTTGCTCAGTTTTGCTTCCGCACGGCTTTCATCCGTCTGGAAAAGGTCATCGTATGCGGTCAGCTCGATTTTGTGTCCGTTGCTTCTCGCCAATTTCTGCCACCTCCTTTCCTAATTGTTCATAGGCAGCGGCTACCTTTCCGCTTTTGTCATAAGCAAAAATGCTCTTTCCCTCTGCGGTAGCTTCTACCGCACGGATAGAATGGGGGATTTCGGTATCAAAAACCTTGATCCTTTGCCCGTATGCACTTTTCACCGAAGCGGTAATTTCTTTTGAAATGTTGGTGCGGGGCATTACCATTGTCATCAGGATACCGTCTATCCGCAGTTTGGGATTGATCTGCCGCTTGACCATAGAAACCGAGCGAAGCAACAGCTCCAGACCTTTCGCTGAAAGATAGTGGGGCTGTGTTGGGATAACCACACTGTCAGCTGCCGCCAGAGCATTGATGGTGATCATGCCAAGAGAGGGCATACAATCAATCAATACATAGTCGTAATTCTTTTTGACCTCATTCACATAGGTTTTCAAAACACGCTCACGGCTCATGGCATTGATCAGCCTGACTTCAAAGCCAGACAGCTCAATATTGGACGGAAGCAGATCCACGCCCTCATTGTGATGCAGGATGCCTTGTGAAACATCAAAGGCTTTATCGTCGATAATGCTTTGCATCACCGTGGAGAGAGTTATGGGAATGTCATCTGGTCTGCTGTACCCCAGAGCCATGGTTAAGTTGGCCTGTGCATCTGCATCAATCAGCAGGACTTTCTTTCCTTGCTTTGCTAGACTGACACCCAGGTTGACTGCTGTGGTTGTCTTTCCCACGCCACCTTTTTGATTGGTCAGAGCAATCACTTTGCAATTTGACATAGGTGCGTCCTCCTTTCTTTTATATTTAGCCGTCTTGTCAGGGCGGCTATGTAAAGTTCCCCAGAACGCAAAAAAGCCGACTGGTTTTTATACCAATCGGCTATGTAAAGCAGTATTCATTTATATGGCAAACTAAAAGATCAATCGGATTTATTTATCTGTAACCTATGATTTACATATTTTAATGTCTATCAATCTTGAACTTCTTTATGGGTGCATTGATTACCTTGAAAATCAGTTCATCCACGCAGTCCGTATATCTGCCTTGTTGGATCAACAGATTTTTCAATTCTACAAGGCCTTGAAGCAAAAGGCTTCTATCATGGCTATCCACATAAACATGAAATGTTTTTTCTCTCATACGATGCACCTCCTTACAACATCATTATACGAGAAGCGGTGTACCCCCTCAAATATGCCAGCAAAAGGACGAAATAAACTTCAAAAAAATTCCTTTTACTCGGTAACATTCGCCCATTCGATTAGCAAGGTTTTTTGCATGATTTTTCGGCAAATTAGCAGGAGAGGCAATTTGATTAGCAAAAATCGAAAATTTTCTGCTAATCATTAGCAAGCTAATCGGTGACAAAAATCAATCGTTCGAGTTCACCATGGTCACTTCCGATTAGCAAAAATGCTTCCTGCTAATCGCTGTTTGTTATGTGTTCGATTTTTCTTGGGAAAAAGAAAACGCCGAAAACCTTGAAAAATCAACGTTTTCGGCGGAGTTTTTGGCGTCGCTAAGAGGATTTGAACCTCCGACCTACCGCTTAGGAGGCGGTCGCTCTATCCAGCTGAGCTATAGCGACATTTAGAAAATCTATATTTAATTTTACTTGTTACCGTTTTCCTTTTCCTCCGAGGTGTATGTTTCAACACTTTCTTAGGAGGCGAACGCTCTATCCTGCTGAGCTACAGAGACTTATATTAAATTGAGACTGGCAACGATCACTTTTCCCCGTAAGGCAGCTGGTAGAGCACAACCTTAGGAGGCGGACCCTCTATCCGGATGAGGTACATGGACATTTGTGAAATATCTTGGTTTTTGTTTGAAATTGCTAGGAATAAGGCCTAAGGTGAGCGAAGGCTGAAAAGACCTGTAGTATATCCTTTTAACTGCAAGGATAACTGTAAAATATCCCGTATCCAATCAGAAACGTAATTTCTACTTGTTTCTGGCTTGTATACAACCTTATTATGGGATAAAAATAAATGCCGTCTTTAGTATTATACCATAATCTTTTATAATGAAAAGATGATAAACGCAAAAATTAAACGGATATAATTCGAAATAATCAGCTTCTGCATGAGAAAAGCAGAACAGTAAGAGTATACACCGTTCTGCCTGTTTTTAAACATCAGGATAGGGAATGCTGTCTCGCATTGTTTGGCTGAGGACGAAGGCCGGGAATCCATGGCAGTAAAAGCATTAGGATTTGACGTACGAGAATAGCGGATAGCGCCAGTATTGCGGTCAGGATAAGGAGTCGAAAGGATAGTAACGTGATATGAAGCAGATTATGAAATAATAGAATGGCTAATATGAATCCTGCAGTCATGCAAATGCAGATCAGCGTCCGCAAACGATTCAAGGGACGTGAGGAATGGTATACAGCCAGCATGGAAATAACTGCAACACATACATACATCATTGTAACCGCCTCATCATAGCGGATGGAAAAGCCGTCACTCATGAACTCGATAGCCAAAAAGCTGTATACAATGGCAATCGCGTTGGGTAGCGCATTGCGGAGTACGGTGGAAAGAAAATCACCATTCACTTTCCTGTGATCCGGTTCCAGCATGGTAAGGAAGGATGGAAAGGCTTCTATTGCAAGATCAATCAGGGTTATCTGAATCGGGATGAATGGAAAAGGAAGATTCATAACAATACAGAGGACTGATAGCAGGATGGAATATATGGTCTTAATAAAGAACACTCCGGCAACTCTTGTCGCGTTATTCACCACGCGGCGTCCTTCCTTCAGAATCATCGGCAAAGCTGAGAAATCGGAATCCAGCAATACAATTTGTGACATCTGCTTAACAGCATCACTCCCCTGTGCGATTGCAATACTGCAATCCGCTTCCTTCAATGCAAGCATATCATTTACACCATCACCACTCATTGCGACTGCGTGACCCTTTTTCTGCAATGCCTGTACAAGCAGCTTTTTCTGTAACGGAGTTACCCTGCCGAATACAGCATACTGTTCAGCAAGCTGCTCAATAACGAATGGATCATCACCGATTCCACTCATATCCAGGCAGGCATTCCAGTTATGAAGTCCTGCCTGCCTGGCGATAGCGGAAACCGCAGTTATATGATCACCGGATATGATTTTGATATTCACATCCTCCTCCCGAAAAAACTGCAGCGTTTTTTCTACATGCGGACGTATGGTATCGGTAAAGATGACAGCATACAAGGGTTGGATGATTGGGAGTGGCGCATCCTTGTCGATCACCTGAGCACATCTGCCGATCACAACCATTCGCTTACCTTCTTCCATAATAGCAGAAAAGGAAGTATCCAGCTTCTCCAGCAGCTTTTCCGGCGCTCCCATAACCAGAGAACCATAGCCTTCAAAATATGCGCTGCTCCATTTGCGAAGCGAGGAAAATGGAATCCTCGCTTTCGGCTCATGTACCGCACAGGGACTGATCTGCGCACAAAGCGCCTGATAGGTTGCATTGTTATCGTCGCTGTAGTGTAAAAAGGAGCGAATATATTCCATATCTGTTTCCGCTTCATCGCAAAGGGGAAGCAGCGCTTCCACCTTTAAATCTCCGGTGGTGATGGTTCCTGTCTTATCCAGACACAATGTGTCGACATTGGCCAGTGTTTCCAGTGAATACAGATCCTGTATAAGAACCTTATGCTTTGCCATGCGGCTTACTCCCGCCGCCAGGGATACACTGATCAAAAGAACAAGACCCTTGGGAAGCATTCCCAGCAATGCAGCGGAGCTTGTGATAACACTTTCCTGTATGGAATCTCCCCGAAATCCCCAGGCCTCCAGAAACAACAAAATACCTAAGGGAATAATTGCATAACCACTCAATCTTGTAATACGCTTCATGGCATTTAACAGCCGGGAATTAACTGCACGGACTTCCTTTACCTCACTGGCGATACGATTTGCGTAATTCTCCTCACCGACATGGATAATCCGTGCATAACATTTTCCGGATATTATGGAGCTTCCGGATAAAAGCTGATCCTTTTTGCGTTTATGAATGGGATCGGATTCACCACTTAATAAGGCTTCATTAACTTCAGCCTCTCCCTGTATAAGGACGGCATCACAGACAATCTGTTCACCGCTGGACAGAACCATGATATCATCCACAACGAGATCCTGAACATCTACACTGCATACTACACCATCCCGCATGACGGAAACCTTTTGCCGCATAAGCAGGGAAAGGTCATCTACCAGTTTCTTCGCATGCAGCTCCTGCAGAATGCCAATTACGATATTGCAGATAATCACAGCTAGAAAAAATAAATTCGACCAGGCATTTACCAGCACCAGTCCCAGTGCAATCAATATATTAAGCAGATTAAATAGGGTGCATATGTTTTCTTTGAAAATCTGCCCGTGAGTCTTCGTAATAGAATGCGATACGCTGTTTCTCTGATGATTTCTTATGCGTTCTTCTACCTGCTTCTGTGTAAGTCCTTTGATGGCTGTGTTCGTAACTTCCATTTCATCACCTAAACTTTCTTTATTGTCTATTATGGCCAATAATCGTTAAGATTCTTTTCGTATCTTCTTAAGAATGTATAAACTTTTTGTTATGTGAGAGGAAATTTGTTGTTTTCTTAAAAAAAACAAAAATTAAAGTGCATAAACACAAAGTCTTTGGCAATTCTGTTATAATAAACTTGTATATATGAGGTGAGTGGAATGAATAATGATAAGAAAGCAAGGCGTCGGCATCAGAGAATCTGTGAAGTGCTCCAGGAGCAGGAGCATATGCAGGTTCTTGAGCTGTGTGAGCTGTTTCATGTCTCACCGGCAACTATTCGAAACGACCTGACAGTACTAGAAAAAAAGCAGCTGCTGAAACGTATTCCCGGTGGTGCGGTAAGTATTGGAAGAATGCCGCAAAATACTATTTTTTCTGCCAGAGAATCGCTCCATATGGATCTGAAGGATAAGATGGCCGACTACGCCGTTGCGCATCTGATCAAAGAAGGGATGAATGTGGCATTGGATGCCGGTACCACCTGCTGTGCTATTGCAAAGAAGCTGGCAGACGCATCCTGCCGCTGTACGGTTATCACCTATTCTCTTCCTGTAGCCAATGCCCTTGTTCATTGTGAGCATATAGAGGTGTTTTTAATGGCCGGACGGCTGGATAAGAAGCACGAATCGTTCCATGATGATGTGGCAGTTGAGGCAATGAAGCGAATGAACAGTGATGTATTTTTTCTTTCACCCAACGGAATCGATCCGATTGCCGGAATCACCAGCTCTGCAACCGATGAAAATATAATGAAGCGCATGATGCATGAGCATGCAGAGGAAACAATAGTTTGTGCAGATCACAGCAAGTTTCTCAAAAAGGCATTTAAAACGATCTGTCAGCTGTCAGATATCAAGGGGATTTTGAGTGACAGTGAGCTGAGCGGGGAGATACAGCAGAAATACAGTGCTATGGGAGTACGCTTGTATCTGGCAGAGAAATAAGACCGATATGAAGCTGTGGCTTCTGATGAAATGAACTGTTTCAGGAAAACAAAAAGGGAATCCGCCAATTGTATTAAACAATAGAATACGGATTCCCTTTTTCATACATTCTTAAATGAGAAAGCAGCCGCAAACGTTTGCATTCCTCAGTATTCATAATCAACAGTTGCACTGCCACTTCGCACGGCATGAATATAAGGCTTTACCTTTTCTACATGGTAGGTGTTTTTCTGATAGTCCTCCAATGCCTGCCGATCATCCACCACAAGCTCCAGAACGACATCATAAGAACGCTGTGAATGCAGATAGTCAATTCCGACCTGCACCTCCCGCAGAAATGGAATCTGCTCCTTCATGGATAAGAACAATGCCTTCACTTTCTCACATTGCTCGATGGAATTATCCTTCATTTTCACAAACAGTATGTGCTTTACCATAACTTCCTTTTCCTCCTTATGATTTGAATTTTACTTCGATGCTGTACTGCTCTTTGATTTCCGGTATCATATTGAAGAATTTACGGATTGCGGATTGCGATTTTGTCGCCGCCTCACTGAGCAGCCCGTTTTCCACTGCTTCATCCGCTACCTTATCCTTCTGCTGAGTTGCAAATGCCGTATAGTCCTCAATGCTGATCGGATTGAAAATATTCTTTGTTTCATCATATACCTCTATGCTCTTCTCATCGATGATATTACTCAGAATTTCAACCTCCGGCAGTAAAACGGTTATCGTTTTTCCTTTTACATCAACCTCGGCCTGATCCATTCTCACACCGGCCTTCAGCTGTCCTGCATACGTAAGCAGAAAGCTTTTTTTTGTCAACGGGATATTCCATCCGTTTAAGGTCAGTGAATTCTCAAATTTTCCCACCTTCGTATAATTATATTCCATGACGGCAAGGTCATTGACCTCCTGCAGCTGCTGTGTCAGTGCTGTTGATGTGATTTTCGGTTCACTTTGTTTTCCTCCGAAAACGGTTCCTGCAAAGAAGATGACCGCAGCCAGTATACAGATGGCCACAACGCCGCCAATAGCTTTCTTTGTTTTCCCAAGGGTATCCAGTATTTTCATTCTCTACCTCCCGCTATAGGTAAAATTATATCATATTTGACAGATGAAGCCTATATGCGATATTCTTACATTTTTCTTTCTGCCGAACCTGTGTTTAGCCCGCAGCTTCATTATGAATGCCGGTGAAAATTTCTTATGTCTTTTTTGCAGTACAAGCTTTCTTTTCCTATCTGTTCGTGATACCATAGGGATACGCATGGAGGGATCGTATGCTTTTTTCTATTAAATATGTACATAGACTAAAATGGAATGGTCTGTATCAATCATTGATGTGGAGCTGCTTTGGTATAATGTTTATGCTTCTGTATCCGGTTAGTCCTGATTTGATGACGTTTATCGGAGGCGTTATGCTGCTGTTTCAGGGTGTACCGCAGCTTATTTTATTTCTGGAGGAGGACGAGCGTTTTCTGATTTCACTACTATCCCTGGTAGAGTGTCTGCTGGTCAGCTTTCTGGGGGTGTGGATGCTGACGAATCCGGAGGAGGTTTATGACACACTGCCGGCTGTTCTGGCCTTTGTCACCTTTCTGCATGCTTTCAGCAATTTGATTATTACAGGTAGAATACGGCATCTGCAATATTCAAAATGGTGGATTGCTGCGCTTGTTACGGCTGCGAAGATGACAGCTACAGCTGCACTTGCCGTACAATTTCATTTACATAGTGAATTTATGGTTGTGGGAACCGGAATTTGTATGCTTCTGGATGCTGCTAGTGATATTTGGATGTGGAAAAAGCTGGAGGCATTGATCATTCAGGATATGGGAATATAATGTGCGGAGATTCCGCACTTTTTTTGAATCATTTTCAGAGCGTTAACAACTTCAAATTGTTCAATGCCTTTGTAATGCTGTATTCTAAACGTTTTAGAAACCCCTTTTTTAGGGGTATTTTTCGTATCTCCACTAATCTTTAAATGTGATAATATGTAGAAGTAAAGGGAAGGACAGTGACAAAACAGGCAGAAGCTGGAGGAAGAAGAGAAGTAAGGAGAGCTGAGTCATGTGTGTAAGAAGATATGAGGATAACTGGGGAGAACTGAAGGGGAAGCTGATGGAGCGGGATGTGCTGGAGGTGCTGTCGTTCAGTGCATTTGCACAGGATGAAAGCGACCTGGAGGAGAAGCTGCGCTACTGTGGAGAAAAGGATATCCACATACAGGTGAAGGATGCACGGATAACACCGGATGTGTATCTGGAGTTTCCCAAACAAAAGGATATTAAGAAATAACCTGTGTTTACCTGCTTGCAAATTATTGTATTTGGATAAACGAGAAAAAAACTTTTTATTGACAGATATAATATCAGATATTATAATTGTCCGTAATTGAATAACTATCTTCAGGGCAGGGTGTAATTCCCTACCGGTGGTATAGCCCACGAGCCGAAAGGCATGATTTGGTGAAATTCCAAAGCCGACAGTATAGTCTGGATGAAAGAAGATGAAAGTAAGTTTATGCTTTTTTTGCGTGCTCTGGAATGATTTTATATTGTTTCAGAGCATTTTCTTTAATCGCATAAATCCTCTTTTGCATGTCTTGGATAGATTTTATTCAAGGCATGTATTTTTTTGGAGGTGTAAAAATGAGCGATACAGAATACATGAAATTAGCAATAAAACTGGCAAAAAAAGGTGCTGGCTATGTCAATCCTAATCCTATGGTTGGGGCAGTAATTGTAAAAGATAATCGAATTATAGGACAGGGATACCATGAAATCTTTGGTGGATTGCATGCAGAGAGAAATGCATTAAAAAATTGTAGGGAGTCACCTGTAGGAGCAACACTTTATGTAACACTTGAACCATGCTGTCACTATGGTAAGACACCACCTTGCACAGAAGCAATTATTAAAAGTGGCATTACAAGAGTAGTCGTCGGAACTTTAGACTGTAATCCTATTGTGTCTGGAAAAGGTGTAAAGGTACTTGAGGAAAACAACATTCAAGTTGTGATAGGAATTTTAGAAATGGAGTGTCAACAGTTAATCAAAGTTTTTAGAAAATATGTTACAAGGCATATTCCTTATGTTTTTATGAAATATGCAATGACAATGGACGGGAAAATAGCAACTTATACAAATCAATCAAAATGGATAAGTGGCGAAAAAGCGAGAAAACAAGTACATCAATTCAGGCATAAGGTTACTGCGATCATGGTAGGAGTGAATACCGTTATTCAAGATGACCCTTTACTGACATGCCGATTAGAAAACGGGGAAAATCCTATTCGTATCGTATGTGATACAGATTTAAGAACACCCATTACATCAAAAATTATCAAAACAGCGAATGACATTAAAACATATATCGCTACTTCTTCTATTGATGAAAGTAAGATTGCTCTTTACAGAAAATGTGGTTGTGAAATTATTTATACGAAGAAAAAAGGTAATCATATTGACTTAATGAATTTAATGCAATGTTTAGGAAATATGCAGATAGACAGTCTACTTTTAGAGGGTGGAAGTGCAATGAATTGGAGTGCTCTTGAGCAACAGATTGTTGATGAGGTGCAAATTTATATAGCACCTAAAATATTTGGTGGGAGTGCAAAAAGCCCTGTAAGTGGTCAAGGTGTTGCTTTTCCTAATGACGCCATTATGCTTAAACCATATGCTTTTTCTCAAGTGGGAAATGATTATTTCATAGAAAGCGAAGTGATTTATCCATGTTTACAGGAATAATAGAAGAAATCGGTAAAGTAGAAAGAATACAGAAAGATACTTGTAACTGTAAACTATCCATTAAAGCTTCAAAAATATTAGAGGATATACATTTAGGCGACAGCATAGCAGTCAATGGTATCTGCCTTACAGTTACTTGTTTCACTCGACAATCTTTTACAGTTGATGTGATGAATGAAACATGGAACAGAACGGCTCTTAGCCTGTTAAGACATGGAAGCCTTGTGAATTTAGAAAGAGCTATGCCTATGAATGGCAGGTTGGGCGGTCACATTGTTACGGGGCATATTGATGGGACAGGCAGAATATCGTCTGTGCGTAGAGACAAAAATGCGGTGTGGTATCAAATCAATACGCAAAGAGAAATCTTAAATCTAATTGTTGAAAAAGGTTCGATTGCTATTGACGGTATTAGTCTTACTGTCGCAAAAGTATCGAAAGCAGATTTTTCGGTATCCGTTATCCCTCATACTTTGGAGCAAACAATTCTCAAGAATAAACAAGTCGGGGATATGGTAAACCTTGAAAATGATATATTAGGGAAATATGTGCAGAAACTCATAGACAACAGCAATGAAACAGAGTTGTCGAAAGAGTTGTTATGCCGATACGGATTTTAGCAGAAAGGATAAAGGAATTATGAAATATCAAAAAATAAAAGAGGCATTGCAGGCGTTACAAGAGGGAAAACTTGTTTTGGTTATGGACGATAAAGAGAGAGAAAATGAGGGGGATTTAATTTGTTCGGCACAATTTGCGACAACAGAAAATGTTAATTTTATGGCGACTTATGCAAAAGGCTTAATCTGTATGCCTATGAGTGAAAGTCTGGCTAACAGGCTCATGCTTTCCCCTATGGTTGAAGATAATACAGATAACCATGAAACTGCCTTTACAGTTTCTATTGATTATAAGGATACTACAACAGGTATTTCTGCCGAAGAAAGAGGATTAACGGCTCGTATGTGTGTGACTGAGAATGTAAATCCCTTTGACTTTCGTAGACCGGGGCACATGTTTCCTCTGATTGCAAAGAACGGAGGTGCTTTGGAAAGAAATGGACATACAGAAGCAACGGTTGACCTATTGAGGTTGGCTGGCTTAAAAGAATGTGGCTTATGTTGCGAAATTATGAATGAAAACGGGAAAATGATGAGAACACCTGATTTAATTCAGTTTTCTCAAACACACCATATACCTACCCTCACAATTAAAGAATTACAGGAATACAGAAAAGTATATGATTTGCTTGTAGAATGTGTTTCGGTTGTAGAAATGCCTACAAAATATGGGAATTTCAAAGCACATTGTTATATCAATAAATTGAATGGAGAACATCATGTTGCATTGGTTATGGGAGATTTGAATAATGGAAACGATGTGCTATGTCGTGTCCACTCAGAGTGCTTAACAGGAGATGCCTTTGGCTCTTTACGCTGTGATTGTGGACAGCAGTTAGATAAAGCAATGAAAATGATTGCAGAAAATGGTTCTGGTGTATTGCTTTATATGCGACAAGAGGGACGAGGTATCGGGCTTGTCAATAAACTAAAAGCCTATCATTTACAGGATAACGGTATGGATACACTTGACGCCAACCTTGCATTAGGATTTCAAGGCGATTTAAGAGAATATTATATCGGTGCACAGATTTTAAGAGATTTGGGAATAAAATCATTGCATTTACTTACAAATAATCCTGATAAAGTTTATCAGTTAGAAGATTATGGAATGAAAATTTCAAGCAGAGTACCGATTGAAATAGAAGCAAATCCTTATGATAGTTTTTATCTAAAGACAAAGAAAGACCGAATGGGACACATTTTGAATATGGAGGAAAAATAAATGAACACTTTTGAAGGAAATTTAGTAGCAGAAAATATAAAAATCGGTATTGTTGTAGCAAGATTTAATGAGTTTATAACTTCTAAGCTATTAGCAGGTGCATTAGATAATTTGAAAAGAGAAAATGTTGGTGAAAAGGACATAGAGGTAGCTTGGGTTCCGGGAGCATTTGAAATACCTTTGATAGCGTCTAAAATGGCAAAAAGTAAAAAATATGATGCGATTATTTGTTTGGGAGCAGTTATTCGAGGTAGTACAAGCCATTATGATTATGTGTGTAGTGAGGTATCAAAAGGAATTGCTCAAATCAGTTTAAATACCGAAACACCAGTTATGTTTGGTGTTCTTACGACAGATACGATTGAACAGGCGATAGAACGAGCTGGTAGCAAAGCAGGAAATAAAGGCTCTGAATGTGCACAGGGAGCTATTGAAATGGTAAATCTAATTCGTGCATTAGAGGTATAATATGATTGGGGATTAAAAGGTAAAGCGAAAAAGCATAATAGGCGGAGTGATCCAGACACGGCGGTGGGAAAATCTCTTAGATTTTTCCACCGTTTTTAGTGGCTGGTTCACTCCGGCAGTTGAGCGAGCTTGCGAGCGAACAGTAAGCCCCCGTTATCTAACAAGGGGGGCACAAAAAACAAGAAACAATATACACTACTAAGCGGAAAACGCTGTATTTACAAGGTAAAATCGCTTTTAATAGGGTGTTAACTAAAAAGCACTCATTTAATACATAAAAATTGAATAAGACATAGGAAAGACAGTTGATTTCAAACGAGAAATTGATTGTCTTTTCTTTTGCGGAAATTTAAGTATAGGCAATTATCAAATATGGTAGTTGCCTTTTTTGATTGGAGGAATTGAAGAATGAATGATAAAAACTTTATAGAAGAATTAAGACAAAAGCGTGAAGAATATGGAGTAACACAAAGAAAACTTGCTGTTGCCTGTGGTATCAGTCGTACATATTTTAACCAGATAGAGAATGGGACTGTTGTTCCCTCTGCTGAACTAAAACAAACGATAGAAAAACAGATTGAGCGTTTCAATCCGCAAGAACCACTATTTCTGTTGATTGATTACTTCCGTGTCCGCTTTCCTACGACAGACGCATTAAAGATTATTCGTGAAGTATTACAACTAAAAGCCGATTATATGCTTTATGAAGATTTTGGAAAATACGGATATGAAAGCAAATATGTTTTAGGCGACATCAACATCATGTGTTCCATGCAAGAGCATTTAGGTGTTTTATTAGAACTAAAAGGCAGAGGGTGTCGGCAAATGGAAAGTTATCTATTGGCACAGGAACGCTCATGGTATGACTTTATGCTGGATTGTTTAACGGCAGGTGGTAAGATGAAACGACTTGACTTGGCAATCAATGATAAAGCAGGAATATTAGATATTCCAAAGTTAAAGGAAAAATACAAGGCTGGCGAATGTATCTCCTACTTTCGTATGCAGAAAGATTACAGCGGTACGGAAAAATGTGGTAGCGATTTACCAAAGAATACAGGAGAAACCTTATATCTCGGTTCAACCAGTAGTGAGTTATATATGTGTGCCTATCAGAAAAATTACGAGCAGTATGTCAAAAATGGCATAGAAGTTGAAGATACAGAAATCAAGAACCGTTTTGAAATACGCATGAAGAATGAACGAGCCTATTATGCGGTTGTAGATTTACTGACCTATCGGGACGCTGAACGCACCGCTTTTTCTATCATCAATCATTATGTCCGCTTTGTTGATAGAGAAGATGATAAACCGAAAAGTCAATGGAAAACAAATGATGATTGGGCATGGTTTATAGGGGAAAATAGAGAGCCGATACGATTAACGACTAAACCAGAACCTTATACTTTACAAAAGGCATTACATTGGTTACAAAGACAGGTTGCACCAACCATAAAAATGGTACAAGCATTAGACAGAGAAAATCATACAACGATACTGAAAGATATGATTGAGCAGGCAGAACTCAAAGATAAGCATAAACACTTATTACAATTAGAAAAATCAACCATAGAAGAACGCATAGATACCGCTGTCCCACAAGAGAATGACGGTATTTTTTAATTTCTTCAAAATATCTGCAACAAAACATCAACTTGTGTACAGATATGGTACGAGAAAAGGAAATCTAACTTTTTTTGAAAATAGGTCATCAAATCAAGGTTTCCATTCCCTATATGGAGTGAAAGAAGAAAAGTTTTGAAAAAATGTCGGAAATTCAAGATGAGTGGACAGTGTTATGTGAAAGAAGACAAAGTATCTTCAATTTGTATTCAAACAGGTATTAGCAGTTGAGTGTTGATGTGAAAAGAAGAAAATATTTTCATTCTCAACTTAACATTTGGTAGTTGTCGTTCCCTATATGGAGCAAACAAAATCTTTCATTTCATAGTTGGCAGTAACGGTATTGCATAGGTAGTTAGGGTGTGAAAAGAAATCTTTTCATCATCAACTTAGCAGAATGACAATTTCTTTCCCTATATGGTACAAGAAAAGAAAAAAGTTTTGAATATTGGTTACGCTTTTACTCTTTTCCAACGCGATATATAGGAAAGATGATTTTCTTCTTTCAATCGCTCTTTGACAACTGAATAAAGCAATTCAATACCTTTGACAGACAGCGAGCCGTTGAAACAGATACGCCATGACCTTTCTCCTGCAAAAGTGAGCGACAACCTATCTGTGTTCTTGTAAAAGATTTGTCCTCTTTTATCGCCATGACCTGTGCTGTCAGATAATGATACTCCCGTACAGCCACAGCTTGAGCGTTAAAAGCGTCGCACGCAATGGGTACGGCTACATAAGAACTATGCAGAGGTGGAAGTCCTGTGGGCTATGACAAAAGCCGTTGAATTGCTTAGAAAGATTTTACAGAAAGGGGGTATGTGTTATTGATAATGCTGTAAAGTACAGTTTACAAGGGACTACACAGGGTAACGGTCTGACGGGAGGTGTGCCGCCCGTCAGATTTTCCATGTGATGTTCAAGCTGTCACTTGTAGCGGCAACGGTGGTAATCATCAAATCCACCACACGCCGCTTGTCATCAAAGGATACATTGTCCCATGTGTCGAGGTAGCCGGAAATCTGGCTGACCTGTTCCGGGCTGATGGCTTCCACCGTCAGCTCCGCTATCCTCGCCAGAAGTTCCTGCTTGCGTCCGTCCAGTTCCGCTATCTTCACATTCACATAGGAGAGCAGGACATTGTTTGCACCCGTCAGACTGTCCACCAGCTTTTCAATCTCGCTGTCCACATGGAGAAGTTCCACTTGCAGGGCGGCAATTTTAGGGTTTGCCTTTGCCGCTTTCTTTCTGCCTGTCAGCGTCTTGTAGCTTGCCAGTTTCTTTACCATCTGCTGATAAACAACCGCTTCCAGTTCCGAAGTAATGATTTTCCCGCACCCCGGACAACTCTTGTTATCCAGCCGTTTCGTACAGCGAAGGTATTGCTTGCCGGAGGGATTGAAGATACTCATAAGGGCATACCCGCAGTTTCCGCATTTGATTTTTCCCGCCAGCCATGTATGGGTAGCTTTTCGGGCAGACTGGATTTTCATGTTGTTCATCAGCTTCTTGCGGCAGGTCAGCCAGATGTCGGAGGGGACAATGCCCTCATGGGGAGCCAGCACCAGCATTTGGTCTTTCAAGTCGTTCTTTTTGCTGGGCTTCACATCCCGCCCTTGATACAGATAGCAGCCGTTCATGCCTGTAAAATCGGCAGCGTCATTGACAATGACCGTCCCTTGACTTTTGAAAAATTCGTACACATCAAGGTCTGCCTGCACATAGACAGGATTGCGTAACATCTGCGCCAGCGTGGGGCGTATCAGCTCTTTGCCATGGAACAAAATCCCCTGTTCCGCAAAGTACCGGGTAATGTCCCCGTAGGAGGTTGTGGGCTGGGCATACATCTCAAACATCAGCCGGATATTTGCTGCTTCGTCCGGGTTTACCACCAGCTTCTTTGTGTTGATACCGTCCATCTTAATCGGCTCTGTATGGAAGCCGTAAGGGGCTTTCCCACCCATCTTGAAGCCTCGCTGGCTGCGGGAATAATAAGCGTCCGTCACCCGCTTCTGTATCGTTTCCCGTTCAAGCTGGGCGAACACGATACAGATATTCAGCATCGCCCGCCCCATCGGGGTGGAGGTATCAAACTTTTCCGTAGAGGACACAAACTCCA
>OCAO01000105.1_pt1 | contig 65180 bp, 55 predicted proteins | sample 1477151 | NCBI WGS metagenome assembly OCAO01 (sample SAMEA2580298, study PRJEB22360) | human gut metagenome | biome: human gut; feature: human-associated habitat; material: faeces | place: Denmark | collected 2008/2010 | reverse complement strand
TAAATATATTCATAAATATTAGTTCATATATGTGTAAAAACTTAAGAATTTGCTTATTTACTGGGGATAAGAAGAAGTTTTTAAGATGTTAAACAGAATTAGAATAAAAATTTTTTTCGGATTTCTAACATTATATAATAGTTAGATTTTAAGCAGTGAATTAAAATGAAAAAATGTTCTTTGAAAATTAAATAGCTATATTTTTATTCAACTCTTTTAAAAAGCCAAAATAGATACAATTGTAAATTTATAATTCATTTAGTAAAATATGCTTATGAAGTAGAAAAATGAAAAGAGGCAATTGAGTAATAATATATTAAGAAACATATAGAAGGGAGGATTTTATGGATAGTGAATTAGACAAATATAAAAAAATGATAGCTAAGAATCCTAAGGATCCCAAAATAAATTCATGGATAGGGAATTATTATAAGAAAAATAATGATTTTATAAAAGCGTTAAAATATTATAAGAAGGCTTTTGAAGTAGATTCGTATAATCATTATTATTGCAAAATTATAGGGGATATTTATGAAAAATTAGGTGATTTAAATAAAGCACAAAACTATTATAAAAAAGCAGTTAATTTAGAAAATTTTGAAATGGATCAAGGTTTAACAAAATATTTAGATGCAATTAAAGATAAGCCAAATGATGCAAAAGGATACTTTTTGTTAGGATCTTATTATGAAAGATATAAAAGGTATGAAAAATCTTTAAAATATTATATAAAAGCTTTTGAATTTAATAATAAGAGCGAGCTTTATTGTAATAAAATAGGTAAAATCTATGAGAAGTTAGGTCAAGAAGATAAAGCTAATAATTATTATGATACAGCAATTAAATTAAATCCTTCATCTAAGGAAAAAAGAGCTTTACTTAATAAAATAGAAAATAATGAAAGAATTTCGGTTAATGATTTTTTTGAAGGCAATTATGTGAAAGGTTCTTTTGCATCAAATGCATGTACTGATGAATTTGATGTTAAGGAATTTTATGCGATTTTTAAAGAGATAGAGAAAAAAGAAAATGTTAAGGAAGTATATATAGAAATATCTGATGTAGATGTTGAAGAAGAATGGCCATACTCAGATACTGCTTTTGTTGTTACAACAGCAAATGAAGAAGAGATAGAATCTTGGTTTAAAGAAGCATCTCCAAGTGAAATAGATGAGCATATATCTATTGAGAAGCTTAAAGATGGTTATAAATTATATTGTTTATGGTGGAATTAAACTTATTATATATTTCATATTGCTAATGGAGATGATAAAATGAACGTAAATATTGTATTATTTAATGATTTTGAAACATTAGACATTTTTGGACCACTAGAAATATTAGGTAAAGTGCAAGAGTATGATATTCACTACTATTCACAAAATGGTGGAATGATTACAAGCAGACAAAAAACTCAAATTATAACAGAGGATATTGATTTGGCTGATAAAAAAGGTATTTTAGTTATTCCAGGTGGACAAGGAACAAGAGAACTTGTAAATGATGAATCATTTCTTAATATGTTGAAAGTAATAGCAGAAGAATCTGGATTCTGCTTATCAATATGTACAGGTTCAGCTCTTCTTGCAAAAGCAAATGTATTAAACGGAAAAAGTGCAACATCAAATAAGCAAGCATTTGAATGGGTTAAATCTATTAATGATACTGTTAATTGGGTACAAAAAGCAAGATGGGTTGTAGATGGAAAGTATTATACATCATCAGGCGTTTCAGCAGGAATTGATATGACGTTAGGATTTGTAAGTGACAGGTTTGGAGAAGAAAAAGCAAATGAAATAGCTCATAATATTGAATATGTTTGGAACTCTGATAGTAAGAATGACTTATTTTCCAAATAGATATTTATAGACAATCATCAATGATATAAATAAAGATATGATGATTGTCTATATTTTTCTTATTAGAAATTTCAAGTTATACAAATCAGATATTATTTGGATTTTTTGTAGAACATGGAACTCCAACTAAGCATTTGCCACAAACATCAACAAGTCCAAGATTATCATGAAATTTATCATTAATTAAGCACATTTCATAACATTTATGCCTGTCAAAAGAATCTATTTTTAATGCATCATTAACGCATCTTTCAACACATTTTTTACATATATTTAAACTTTTATATAAGCAGTTTTCATTTTTAATTTTAGAAGAAGGCTCTATTTTCATATCTGTTACAAAGCTTCCAACACGTCCACAACATCCTTTATCAGTGATAAGCATATTGTTAATTCCAAATGTACCAAGCCCAGCAATAGCTGCAACATGTCTATGAGACCAGTCACTTATAAGCTTTTGAGTATCAAAATTGTGAGTGGCAGGAATTATATTAGAGTTAAAACCTAATTTTTCTAGCTCAGATTTGATGAATGTATTTAAATCATATATTAATTTATTTGTTTCTATATAAGCTATTGACCATTCTTTTGATGAATGTTTATGGGCTATATTACTTTTTATAATATCACCATTAAATGGTATGAAGTATGTAACTACAGTTTTGGCATTAGATAAAAAATCATGAGGCATTGCATGGGTAGGACTTACTAATTCCTTAAGTTTAATAAAGTCTTCATTAAATGCATCTGCATATGCAATTAAGGGTTCATTCCAGGAAGTAGTGGTATTATGATTTTGAGAATATTCTCTAATAAAAGTTTTTATAAGGTTTTCTAATTTATCTTTCATACGATTCTCCTATATTTTAACAATTATAATTTTATATTTGAAAAAGCAGGTATTTATATACAAGTATATCACAATATTTATGAATTTATTGGAATTTATGCATACATGACTTCAATATAAATTAAGCCTATTTCTATATGTATTAAATTAAGAATTAAAAAATTATGATTTTATATACTGTACAAAAAACAATGAATAGATATAAAATATAATAAAGACTAGAATTTTGATATGAATAGAAATACAAAGATAAGAATATATCATGATATAGTTATGATGAGCTACGAACAATTTATTTAATAAGGCTATGCCTATATTGCAAATGAAAAGTGAATTTAGGAGGATAGGATAATGAGAATTTCTACAAAAGGAAGATATGCATTAAGATTAATGCTTGATTTAGCCATTAATGAAAATGGTAAGCCAATAAGAATAAAAGAGATTTCTGAAAGACAAGAGATATCAGATAAATATTTAGAACAGATAATAGCTATCTTAACAAAAGCAGGCTATGTAAGAAGTGTAAGAGGACCACAAGGCGGATATAATTTATCCAAAAAGCCAAGAGAATATACAGTAGGAAGTATTTTAAGATTAACAGAGGGAAGTCTATGCCCAGTACCATGTTTAGAAGACGAAGTAAATACATGTGAACGTGAAAATGAATGTGTAACAGTTATACTATGGAAAAAGATCGATGATGCAATTAAAGGTGTTGTTGATAATGTTACATTAGAGGATTTAGTAGAATGGCATAATAGTAAAATTGATAATTACGTTATATAATTGCTGAAAATAAATTGGCATTTATATAAATAAAAGATTATTTAGTAGGGCTGTTATAAGATTTTTGTGCAGTAGAAATTTTTGATACATTCATATTTATTATGTATACAAATTTTACTCATGAAGTTATATACTAGTAAGAATAAAAAAGCTATAAGCAATGTTGTAAGGGGGAAGAAAATGAAAAAAGGGGCATTTGCAGTTTTGATGTGCTACGTACTTTGGGGGATTCTTCCGATATTTTGGAAACTTTTAAACCAATTAGATCCAGTGTACATTTTAGCATCACGAATATTTTGGTCATTAATATTCTGCTTTGTATTAATAATTTTTAAAAAAGAATCATTAAAGATTAAAGAGGTAATTAAAAATAAGAAAGAAATTTTATTGCTGTGTGCAGCAGGGGTTATGGTTAGTATTAATTGGGGAAGCTATATATGGGCAGTAAACAACAATCATATTCTTGAAGCAAGTTTAGCTTATTATATGAATCCAATAATAACAATTTTAATGGGATTTGCTTGTTTTAAAGAAAAATTAAATAAGAACCAATGGATTTCTGTTGTTATAGCTTTCATAGGTGTTATGATACCAATAATAAGATATGGACAGGTTCCATATTTGGCAGTTATAATTGGAGGAAGTTTTGCAATATATGGAGCAATTAAAAAAATGGTAAAAGCTGAAAGTCAAGTTTCACTTATAATTGAAACAGCAGCAGTAACACCAATTGCAATAGTATATATAATTTATGCAGAAATAAATGGAATTGGAGCTATTGGAGTTATTCATAATCCAATGCAGTTTTTGTTATTACCATTAGCAGGAATAATAACTGCTGTACCATTATTGCTTTTTGCACAAGGCATAAAAAGCACACCATATTCTTTAGCAGGAATATTAATGTATGTTAATCCAGCTTTACAATTGCTTATAGGAGTTATTTTATATAAAGAAAAATTTACAGCAATTAATGCAATTACATTTGGGTTCATTTGGATAGCATTAATAATTTTTCTTATGAGCAATATGGATATTAGTAAAAAGACTGAATTAGCTTAGTAGAAGAAGAGTTAAAGAAATAAATCTTTCGATTTCTTTAACTCTTTTTGTTTTTATCAAGAAATGTATAAAGTACAGTAAGTTTTTGCTTAAAAAATTCTATTTCTAGAAGATAAATTTTTAGTGAATAAATATAAATCATATAAATCCTATTGACAAACTCGGAATAAAGAGTCTATAATACAAATATAAGTAAAAATAAGAAGAAAATGCAATGTAAATGCAGAGCTTTTTATAAATATAGTAGTAGCTTAAAAAATTATACTTATTAAAATTAAATAGGACAAGTCTATTTAGATTTACGATTTTATCATTAATAAATAACGAAGAATTATAAATATATATATTAAAAGGAGAGAATAATTATGGCAAAAATAGCAAAGAAATTAACAGATTTGATTGGAAATACACCATTACTTGAGTTAAGTAATTATGAAGAAAAGAACGGTTTAGAAGCAAATATTATTGCAAAACTTGAATACTTTAATCCACTAGGAAGTGTTAAGGACAGAGTTGCAAATGCAATGATTGAAAAAGGAATTAAAGATGGCAAAATAAATAAAGACACTGTTATTATTGAGCCTACTAGTGGAAACACTGGAATCGGACTAGCTTTTGTAGCAGCTGCCAAAGGTCTTAAATTAATTCTTACAATGCCAGATACAATGAGTATTGAAAGAAGAAGAATTGTAGCGGCATTAGGAGCTGAAATAGTTCTTACTCCAGGTGCAGATGGAATGAAAGGTGCAATAAAAAAAGCTGAAGAATTAGTAGCTGAATATGGAAATGCAATTATACCACAACAATTTGAAAATGAAGCTAATCCTGAAGTACACAGAAAAACTACAGCAGAGGAAATTTGGAATGATACAGAAGGAAAAGTAGACATTTTTGTAGCTGGAGTTGGTACTGGTGGTACTGTCACTGGTAATGGAGAAGTATTAAAAGCTAAAAATCCGAATATCAAAATTGTGGCAGTTGAACCTGCAAGCTCTCCAGTATTATCAGGTGGTAAGCCTGGTCCACATAAAATTCAAGGTATAGGTGCAGGTTTTATACCTGGCGTAATGAATCTTGATATTGTTGATGAAATTATTAAAGTTGAAAATGATGATGCATTTGAAGCATCTAGAAGTGTTGCTAAAACAGATGGGGTATTAGTTGGAATTTCATCTGGGGCAGCAATACATGCAGCAACAGAACTAGCTAAAAGACCTGAAAATAAAGGGAAAAACATTGTTGTGTTATTACCAGACACAGGTGAAAGATATTTATCTACTCCTTTATTTGAATAAAAATATGTCTTATATGAGATAAGAGTACTAATGTTTATAGCACTCTAAATATTAAAAGTTTTTTTACACCAGTATACTAAAAAATGCTGGTGTTTTTTTGCACATTATTTTATAGAAAGCATATCTATAAAATAAATCATAGATTTCCTATTGACATACTCGGAAAAGGAATGTATACTCCTAAATATACCATAAATAAACAAAAATGGGGTGAAAGTAAGAAATGAGTAAAATTGGGGCTATAATCTCTCACAGATATGGAAATATGCGATGTTGCATGTATTATAAAGCAAAAATAAAAGCATATTGAATTACTGATAAGGAGAGAAGATTATGAAAATAAGAAAGATTATTAGTTTAGGGTTAGCAACATTATGTGCTTTAGGAGCATTTTCAGGATGCGGTGAAAGTTCAAATGCAGAATCTGATGCGAAAAAAACAATTGAAATTACAAATGTATCATACGATCCAACAAGAGAATTATATGAAGCATATAATAAAGAATTTGCAAAGTACTGGAAAGAGAAAACTGGACAAGATGTTAATATAACTCAATCTCATGGCGGTTCTGGGAAACAAGCACGTTCAGTTATTGAAGGAAATGAAGCAGATGTAGTAACTTTGGCATTAGCACATGACATTACATCAATTGAAAATGCAGGATTAATAGAAAGTGGATGGATTAACGAATTTAAATCGAACAGCTCACCATACACATCAACTATTGTCTTTCTTGTAAGAAAGGGAAACAGCAAGAATATAAAAGATTGGGATGATCTTGTAAAAGATGGAGTAGGGGTTATTACACCAAATCCAAAAACATCAGGAGGAGCTTGCTGGAATTTCCTTGCTGCATGGGCGTATGCGGATAAAAAATATAATGGAGATGCGGAAAAGATAAAAGAATTTGTTAAAAATCTTTATGAAAATGTACTTGTGTTAGATTCAGGTGCAAGAGGTGCTACAACAACATTTGTTGAAAATGGACAAGGCGATGTGTTGATTGCTTGGGAAAATGAAGCTTATTTATCTGTAAAGGAGCATCCAGATGAATTTGAAATTGTAACTCCTAGTTTAAGTGTTTTGGCAGAACCATCAGTTGCAGTTGTAGATGAAACTGTAAAGAGAAGGGGAACTGAAGAAGTATCTAAAGCTTATTTAGAATATTTATATTCTGACACAGCACAAAGAATTGCTGGAGATAATTTTTATAGACCATCTAATAAAGAAATTTTAAAAGAATATAAGGATGTATTTAACCTTAATATTAACCTTGTAACTGTAGATGAACAATTTGGAGGATGGGATAAAGCATACAAAGACTTTTTTGAGGATGGAGCTATATTTGATCAGATTTATCAATCAAAGTAATAAAGAGACTTATAAGGGAGATGCCTTAAAGACATCTCCTTATCTATAGAAAAGAGGATGTGAGTTATGGAAAGAATATCATTAAGTATAAAAAGAAAAAGTGGAAAGAGAATTATACCGGGTTTTGGACTTTCTATGGGTATTACAATATCAATGCTAAGTTTGATTATATTGATACCTGTTGTTTCCATAGTCATATGTGCCTCAAATTTGAGCTTTAGGGAGTTCTTAGAAGTTGTTACTTCACGTGCAGTTGTATCAGGCTATAAGGTAAGCTTTGGATGCGCATTTATTGCAGCGGTAGTTAATGGTATATTTGGAATGGTTCTTGCATGGGTATTAGTGAGATATGATTTTCCAGGGAAAAGGTTATTAGACGGATTGATAGAATTACCATTCGCGCTTCCAACAGCAGTAGCTGGAATTGCACTTACTTCTTTATATTCAAACGAAGGATGGATTGGACGTATTTTTTCAAAGTTTGGTATACAAATAGCTTATACGAAGATAGGAATAATTATAGCTATGATCTTTATTGGAATACCATTTGTAGTACGTTCTATACAGCCTGTTTTAGAAAAGTTAGATAAACAGTATGAAGAAGCAGCTGCAATGCTTGGAGCAAGTGAGAGAAGAGCATTTTTTAAAGTGATATTTCCAGAGATATTTCCAGCAATGCTTACAGGGTTTGGACTTGCTCTTGCAAGAGGTATTGGTGAATATGGAAGTGTAGTTTTTATAGCAGGAAATATACCTTATGAGACACAAATTGCACCACTTTTAATTGTATCAAAGTTAGAACAATTAAAGTATACGGATGCAACAGCAATTGCACTTGTAATACTTGCTACATCATTTTCAATTTTATTTCTTATAAATATTATTCAATCTCTAGTGAATAAAAGGACAAGCTAGGAGGCAGAAATGAGTAAAGATAATAATTTTAAATCTACAAAATATATATTAGTGACAATAAGTATTTTATTTGTTTTGATAATGCTTGTACTGCCTTTAATTGTTGTTATTGTGTATGCATTAAAGAAAGGACTCAATTCTTATACAAATGCAGTACTTGATATATACACCATCAAAGCATTAAAACTAACTTTATTTACAAGCATAGCAGCTGTATTGGTGAATACAATATTCGGACTGTTTGCAGCATGGTGTATTACTAAATTCACCTTTAGAGGAAAACAGGTTCTTACTACATTAATAGATATTCCATTTGCAATGTCACCAGTTGTAGCAGGACTTCTTTTTACATTAACTTTTGGGAGAATGGGCTGGGCACATCCATTTCTTATGAGTCATAATATAAAAATAGTTTTTGCTGTCCCAGGAATAGTACTTGCAACAATATTTGTAACGTTTCCATTTGTGTCAAGAGAAATTATACCAGTACTTAATGCACAAGGTACTGATGAGGAAGAAGCAGCAGCACTTATGGGAGCAGGTGGATTTAGAATTTTTAGAAAAATAACTTTTCCATATATCAAATGGGCATTTTTATATGGAATCATCTTATGTTCAGCACGTGCAATGGGGGAATTTGGAGCAGTTTCTGTTATTTCAGGTCACTTAAGGGGAAAAACAAATACACTGCCACTGCATGTTGAAATATTATATAACGAATTTAAATTATCAGAAGCATTTGCTGTATCTTCTCTATTAGTAATAATGGCAATTATAATATTGATTCTAAAAAATATTGTTGAATATAAGTCGAAGAAAGTTGGTGGTGCAGATGTACGTTGAATTAAAAGATATAAATAAAACTTTTGAAGATTATAAAGCTTCAAATAATGTTAATTTTGGAATTGAGAAGGGTAAACTTATTGGGCTTTTAGGTCCAAGTGGAAGTGGAAAAACAACAATTCTTAGAATGATTGCAGGACTTGAGTCACCAGACTCAGGTGATATCTTTATAAATGGTATCAGAGTTAATGATTTAGCTGCCAGCAAAAGAGGAATTGGATTTGTATTTCAAAGTTATGCACTTTTTAGATATATGACTGTATTTGATAATATAGCGTTTGGTCTACAGGTGCAAAAAAAGAGTAAAAAAGAAATAAAGGAAAGAGTTACAGAAATGATAGAGCTAGTTGGATTAAAAGGAATGGAAAATAGATATCCAAATGCACTATCTGGAGGACAGAGGCAAAGAGTAGCCTTTGCAAGAGCTTTAGCACCAAATCCACAGCTTTTACTTCTTGATGAACCTTTTGCAGCAATTGATGCTAAGGTTAGAAAAGAACTTAGAAGCTGGCTTAAAGAAATGATTTTAAGAGTTGGTGTAACAAGTATTTTTGTTACACATGACCAAGATGAAGCAATTGAAGTTGCAGATGAAATAATAATCACAAATAAAGGAAGAATTGAACAGGTTGGAACACCTATTGAAATATATAAACATCCAGAAAATGCATTTGTTGCAGAATTTATAGGACAGTCTACATCTTTTGATAAACATTATGATTTAAAAGGATTTACAGATATTAAAAATTTAGAAAAAGCAGTTATAAGACCAGAGTTTATTGGAATAAAGAAACTGGGAAATTTAAATCAGTATATGAGTGCGGCAGAAGAAGGAATTATTGAAGAAATATCATTTCGTGGAAGTTATATAGAAGTTAAGGTTAATGTAAAGGGGCTGATTCTTACTGCAAATCGTTCTTTAGAGGAACCTGAAGTTAAGCTTAATGAAAAGGTAAATGTACTAATTTATAGATTATATGCATTTGAAAATGCTAAAGCTGTATTAATAGAAAATGCAGCAATGGAAGATAGAAATCCAGTATTTATTTAAAGTTTCAGCGTAGATTTAAATTTAGGGGGCGATTTTTTGAAAACTGAGGTAGATATAAAGCATCTTAAAACAGATGTATTAATCATTGGTGGTGGAACAGCTGGATGCTATGCTGCAATTACGCTTAGAGAAAATTCAGATCTTTCTGTTTTGATTGCTGAAAAAGCCAATATAAAACGTAGTGGATGTCTTGCGGCAGGTGTAAATGCAATCAATGCATATATTGTAAAAGGAAGAAAGCCAGAGGATTATGTTGAGTATGCTAAAAAGGATGCAGAAGGAATTGTACGAGAAGATCTGCTTCTTACAATGTCTCAAGGTCTAAATAAAGTAACAAAAAAATTAGAAGATTTAGGTCTTGTTATTTTAAAAGATGAAAATGGAGAATATGTTGCACGAGGCAATAGAAATATAAAAATTAATGGTGAAAATATAAAGCCTATATTGGCAGATGCTGTAAAGAAGTTAAATGGCGTTACAGCATACAATCATATGAATGTTATAGATTATGTTGTTAAAGATAATAAGATTTATGGAGCATTTGCAATAGATGTAAATAAAGACGTTTTATATTTTATAGAAGCTAAAAAGGTTATATGTGCAACGGGTGGAGCAGCAGGTCTTTATAAACCTAACAATCCAGGCTTTTCAAGGCATAAAATGTGGTATCCGCCTTTTAACACAGGTGCAGGGTATGCAATGGGAATAAGAGCCGGTGCTGAAATGACAACTTTTGAAATGCGTTTTATAGCATTAAGATGTAAAGACACAATAGCACCTACAGGAACAATTGCCCAAGGTGTTTTAGCAAAACAGATAAATTCTAAAGGTGAGGTTTATGAAAGTAAATATGGGATTACAACATCTGAAAGGCTATATGGAACAGTAAGAGAGAATATTGAAGGAAGAGGTCCATGTTATTTAAAAACACAAGGAATTAAAGAAGAATTAAATGATGAATTAAAAAAGGCATATCTTAATATGGCACCAAGCCAGACATTAAAATGGATAGAAAGTGGAAAGAATCCAAGTGAAGAAAATGTTGAAATTGAAGGAACAGAACCATACATAGTTGGAGGGCATACTGCAAGCGGATATTGGGTAGATACAAATAGAAAAACAACTATACATGGACTTTATGCAGCTGGAGATGTGGCAGGTGGATGTCCTCAAAAATATGTAACAGGAGCTCTTGTAGAAGGAGAAATTGCAGCATTATCTATAATTCATGATTTAGACGGTAAAAATAAAACAAACTTAGAAGTTAATAATTTAAAGATTAAAAATGAAGCTGAAATAAAAGATCATGAAAAAGAGTTGTTAATCAAAGAGAAGAAATATGAGATTGAAAGTATTTTAAATGAAGAAAATGAAAGCTTTACTGTTGAAGAATTAGAAGAAGCAATGCAGAAAATAATGGACAGTTATGCAGGTGGTATAGGCAGCAATTATCAATATAATGAAAGACAGCTTCATATGGCTGATGAAAAGATAAGAAATTTAATTTCATTAACTTCACATCTTGCTGCTAAAGATATGCATGAGCTTATGTTTATATATGAATTAAAAGAGAGGCTTACAGTATGTTTATCTGTAATTGCTCATTTAAAGGCAAGAAAAGAGACAAGATGGCACAGCTTTGCAGAGAATTTAGATTATCCAGAGAAAAGTGATGTATACCTTAAGTATGTAAATTCAAAAGCAGTTGATGGAAAGATACAAATTATTTTTCGAGAACTTGTAGGAGGAAAAGAAAAATATGAGCATAAAGATTGATAAAGATAAATGTATAGGATGCAGGCAGTGCTTAGAAGCATGCCCAGGGAATCTTATAAAAATGGATGATAATAAAAAGGCTTTTATTAAATATCCAAAAGACTGCTGGGGATGTACGTCTTGTGTTAAAGAATGCAAAAGTCAGGCTATTTCATTATATCTTGGTGCAGATATTGGGGGAAGAGGAAGCACACTTACTGTTAAAGAAGATGGTGAACTTGTACACTGGAAGGTAGAAAAACCAGATGGTGAAACATATGTTATAGATTTAAATCCAAAGGATTCAAATAAATATTAATGTAGTTCAAATCTTGATATAAGTGAAGTATTAAAAATAGAAAAAATTTAAATAAATATCAATTAAGTCAATTTAAATTTTTATATAAGTAAATATAGGAAATAGTCAAATAAATACTTAATTATAAATCTGCTATGGCAGTAGAAATGGAGGCTATATATGAGTGAATTATCTCATTTAGATGAGTTAGAAGCAGAAGCAATATATATTATAAGAGAAGTTGCAGCAGAGTGCGAAAAGCCAGTAATGCTGTATTCAATAGGAAAGGACAGTTCAGTAATGCTTCATTTGGCAATGAAGGCATTTTATCCTGAAAAACCACCATTCCCATTCTTGCATATAGACACTACATGGAAGTTTAAAGAAATGATTAAATTCAGAGATGAAACAGCAAAAAAGCTAGGTATAGAAATGCTTAAGTACACCAATGAAGAAGGTGTAAGACAAGGAATAAATCCATTTGATCACGGCTCAGCTTATACAGATATTATGAAAACACAGGCTTTAAAGCAAGCTTTAAGTAAATACGGATTTACTGCTGCCTTTGGTGGGGGCAGGCGTGATGAAGAAAAATCAAGAGCAAAGGAACGTATTTTTTCTTTTAGAAATGAAGCTCATGCATGGGACCCTAAAAATCAAAGGCCTGAAATGTGGAAATTATTTAACACGAAAATAAATAAGGGAGAAAGCATGAGAGTATTCCCTATTTCTAACTGGACAGAAAAAGATATATGGCAATATATAAAAAGAGAAAATATTGATATTGTACCATTATATTTTGCAAAAGAAAGACCAGTTGTGTATAGAGATGGAAATATAATTATGGTGGATGATGATAGATTAAAATTAAAGCCTGGTGAAGAAATTCAATATAAAAAAGTAAGGTTTAGAACTCTCGGATGCTATCCATTAACTGGCGGATGTGAATCAGAAGCCACAACACTTGATGAGATAATCGAAGAAACTTTAAGTGCAGTTTCATCAGAAAGAACAACAAGAGTTATTGATAATGAAGCAGCAGGAAGTATGGAAAGAAGAAAAAGGGAGGGATATTTCTAAGATGAAAGGATTACTTAAATTTATTACATGCGGAAGTGTAGATGATGGAAAATCAACTCTCATAGGACATATATTATATGATGCAAAACTTCTATATGCAGATCAGAAAAGGGCATTAGAACTTGACAGTAAGGTTGGAAGCAGAGAAGGAAAAATAGACTATTCACTTTTGCTTGATGGACTTATGGCTGAAAGAGAACAGGGAATAACTATTGATGTTGCATATCGTTATTTTACAACAGATAATAGAAGCTTCATTGTTGCAGATACACCAGGACATGAAGAGTATACAAGGAATATGGCAGTTGGAGCATCATTTGCTGATTTAGCTGTTATACTTGTTGATGCAGAGCAGGGAGTTTTAATTCAAACAAGACGTCATGCCAGAATTTGTTCTTTAATGGGAATCAAGCATTTTGTATTTGCAGTAAATAAAATGGACTTAATAAATTATGATGAAAATAAATTTTTAGAAATTGAGAAAGTTATTAATGATCTTTCAAAAGAACTTTCACTTAAAGATGTAAAAATAATTCCTTTATGTGCTACAGAAGGAGATAATATAACTACGAAATCAGAAAATATTTCATGGTATAATGGTGAACCTCTTTTAGCTTATCTTGAAAACGTAGATGTATCCGATGAGGATGAAGAAGGATTTTATATGCCAGTGCAAAGGGTATGCCGCCCAAACCATGAATTTAGAGGGTTTCAAGGACAGGTTGAAGCAGGAAGAATAGCAATCGGAGATGAAATAACAACACTTCCAAGTAATGAAAAAGCATATGTGAAGAGTATCAACATTGGTGATAAAGAAAGTAAAGATGCATATAAAGGTCAGCCTGTTACTATTACATTAAATAAAGAAGTAGATGTATCAAGGGGATGCGTTTTATTCAAAGATTCTGAGATTAACACAGAAAAGCATATTGAAGCTACTATTTTATGGATGGATGATAGTAAATTAAATAATGGACAAGAGTTTTTAGCTAAGATTGGAACAAAACTAATACCAGCAGTTGTATCAAAAATTGAATATGCAATTGATGTAAATAGTGGCGAGCATAAGGAAGCAAGTTCTTTAACAAAAAATGAAATTGCATACTGCAAGATTGTTTTGGCAGAAAACATAGTTGTAGATAATTTTAAATCTCATAAAACTCTAGGCGAACTTATTTTAATTGACAGGGTAAGTAATATGACTTCAGCATGTGGTGTAATAGAATGCTTAGAAGAAAACTTAAAGAATGATGTAGCATTTGTATATGAAAATCTAAGTGCAAGAGGAGATATATTTGAAGAATTCTATTATAACTTAGATAGTTTAAATGTATCAAAATATTATGATAAGCATCCAAAATACACAGTAGGCGATACAATTCCAACAAAGGGAGAAAGTTATAATTATCCAGATAATTTTGATATTTTAATCTTAAGAGATAATGTGGCTGTTAAAGTTAGAGATAAAAAAATAAGTGAAATTATTGTACTTGATAAGTATAGTTATGGCAGCTATCCAGTTATAAATGGAAGAGGTTTTGAAATTAAAGTTTATTCAGATGATGAACTTAAAGCATTTTTAAGTGAATATAATACTAATAAAGAGGATTCAGAAAGTGAAATATTTAATAAGTGGATGAATTTTGGAACTTACCGTCAGGTTGTATTTCATGATAATTACTGGGTGATTTAATTGATACTAATATGCATAAGTAAGAAATTTAATACTAACTAAAAATCCTATTTAGAATAAAAAGGTTACCTAAAGTAATAGCGGATGTAGAATTAGCAAGGAATATCGAGAGAACAATTATCTTAGGAAACTTTCAGTAATTTCAAAAGAATATGAATAAACAGTTATAGAATAATGACTTCTGTAGTTTTTACAGAAGTTATTATCTTTTTATATATAGAAAAGTTATTTTTGTAGAAGGCATGTTATGATCAGTTTATATACATCTTTGAAAAGAAGTAAATATACTAGGGTACATAGCTATTTCGTTTGCAGATATAGATTTTTTTATGGTGAGAAAATCTTTCATGAATTACATTACAATAATATTTGTACTGATGATTAAATAATAAAAAAATTTTCAAAGAGTGGATAACTTGATACTTGTATATATGTTATAATATTCCAAAGTATAAGCTGTAATTTGATAAAGAGATATTTTGAAAATAGTTGAGGTGAGACGATGAGACTTTTTCATTACTATGAAAAAGAAATAGGACCATTTATGAATCTTTCAGACTTAAAAATTGAAGATGCTAAAAATATTATGAATATTATTTATAATAATAAAGCCATTTTTGCATCTAATAGAGACGAAATATATTTAGAAAGAAGATTTGAGTATGAAGATATTGTCAAAAAGATATTTATAAGCAAGGGTGGTAGAGTTAATAGAAGAAGACCACATTATATGACATTAGAAGACTGCCCATGGTTGTTATCTTGGTATAAAGATGGAACATCAATTAGTATTGAGATAAAAGATATTGATACTAATTATATTTCATTTACATATGGGGATATGTTTCCTGTTTTTGGACCAAGAGGAGATGATAGTAAAGAGTATCGAAAACAAGTATATACATATGAAGAAATTTTAAAGATTATTGATAAGTACGGACTTCCTCAGAGTTGGAATCCTTTAGGAGAACAAGGACCTATAAGATATATTGAAGCACAGATATGGGATGATGCTATAATTAAGACTATAAAAATAAGAAATGGATTTTAAGTAATATTGTAACTGAAATAAAGCAATAAATTACAATTTGAAAAGGTAATAAATAGATATTTTGATTTAATTAAATTTAGAAAATCAGTAATGAAGTACATTAAAATAATCATATATATACAAAAGAAAATGAAAATATTTGACAATAGTTTGATGCCAAACTATAATGATCTTATGAGAGTAGAAGATATAATATCATTAATTTCAAGAATAAGAGATCACGCAAATACATTTATTACAGATGAAATGAATAAATGTGGTTTGAAGGGCTTTGCACCTTCTCATGGAGACATTATTTTTGCACTTTTATATAATGAAAAATTAACTATGAAGGAGATTGCAGAGAAGATTGAAAAAGATAAATCAACAGTAACAGCATTAGTAAATAAACTAATAAAGGAAGGCTATGTTGAGAAAACAAAAGATACTTTAGACAATCGTGTTATATATGTAAGTCTCAGTGAAAAAGGTAAGGCATTAAAACCAATGTTTGAATCAATATCTGAAGATTTAATATCTACAGTATACAAAGGAATTTCAGAAAAGGAGAAGTCGGATTTATTAAAAACATTATTAAAAATAAAAAATAATTTTTAATTTTTTTAAAGAAATAGTTTGATAACAAACTATTTTGATAAGATAGTTGCAAATCGCTTATTTATTAAATAAGATGATATCTATCAATTATAAATTAAAAGCTTATTGATAATATTATAGCCAATAGAATTAGTATTGACCATATATCAAAGATAAATAAAAAAGGAGAATAAAAAATGTATTTGAAAATAAGAGATTTAGATCTAAATTATGAGATTAAAGGAAATGGAAAGCCTATAGTTATTCTTCATGGATATACAGCTGACCATAGATTAATGTCAGGATGTATTGAACCAATATTAGGTGAAAGTAATGAATATAAAAGAATATATATTGATCTGCCTGGTATGGGAAAAACAAAGAGTAAAGATTGGATTGTGAATTCTGATGTGATGCTGGACATTGTTATTGAAGTAATTGATAAAATTATTCCAGATGAGAATTTCTTACTTGCGGGTGAATCTTATGGGGGATATTTATCTTTAGGACTAATATATAAAATGAAAGAAAGAGTAGATGGATTATTTTTATTATGCCCAGCAACTAAAGGTCATGATTTAAGACCTAAACATATTGTTTTAAAGAAAGATGATGAATTATTATCAAAACTTGACAAAGAAGAAGCAGAAATGTTTCAATCTATACAAGTAGTTCAAACAGAAGAAACTTGGACAAGATATAACAATGAAATTTTATCTGGTATAAAATTAGCTGATAATGATTTTTTGAATAAGCTTAATAAATGTGGGAAAAAATTATCTTTCGAAAAGGATATGTTTGATCAAAAGTTTAACAAACCTACATTATTTTTACTAGGTCGTCAGGATTCAAGCGTTGGATATAAGGGGACATGGAGTATTCTAGATAATTATCCAAGGGCAACTTTTGCCGTGCTAGATATGGCAGGACATAATTTACAGATAGAACAGCCAGAAGTGTTTAATGCATTATTTAGTGAGTGGATTAAAAGAGTTAGCTATGAATAATAATATATAATATAGATATTATTAAAAGAAAAATTAATGGAATGAAATTAACTATGTAATGCATTTACAAAATAATATTAAAATGCTATAATCTAAAAAGAATTTTGTATAAATTTAAAAGAGTGAATATAAATAGGGAATGAAAGTCTCCCGTGACATAAATGTCTAAACCGCTATATGCTGATGACTTCTGTAATTGCTACGGATAGTTATCAGTTTTTTTATGTAAAATTGGAGGTAATACATAATGAAGGAGTTTATTAAATGTTACAAGCAAATGATTATTGTTAGTTTGGCAGCCGTTATTATTGGCGTTATAGTTGGAGCAATAGATGCAGGTTTTGGAAAGATTTTAATTTATTTAGGGGAGTCTAGGAGCGAGCATTTTATGAAGCTTATTTTCTTCCTTCCCCTTGCAGGAATGCTTTTAATCTGGATATATAGAAAAGTTAGTAAGAAAGCAATGAAGGGGATGAACTTAGTATTTAATGTTGGCCATGGTGAAGAAGACAGTATTCCATTAACACTTGTACCACTTTCAATAATAGGAACATGGATGACCCATTGGTTTGGAGGAAGTGCTGGAAGAGAGGGAGTAGCTGTACAAATTGGAGCCACTGTTTCTCATTATATTGGAAGTAGAATTAAAATAGAAAATGCTTCGAGAGTATTTTTAGTAACAGGAATGGCAGCAGGTTTTGCCGGATTGTTTGGGACACCAATTGCAGCATGTTTTTTTGCTTTGGAAGTTTTGATTGCAGGTGCACTTGATTATACAGCTCTCCTTCCAATTATTATTGCAGCTTTTTCATCCAGCTTTACAGCACATTTATTGAACTTAGAAAAGTTTACTTTCAAACTGGAAACAAAAATAAATATAGATGCTATGTTTATTTTAAAACTAGTAATTATAGCAGTTATCTTTAGCTTTGTTGGAAGAATATTTTCTGTATTTCTAAAATATGCAAAAGAAAAGTTAGGCAATAAATTTGAAGATCCTATTAAAAAAATATTTGTAGTTGGAATAATATTAAGCATTTTATTTATTATTTGTGGAAGAGGAAGATATTCAGGTTTAGGGACTAATTTAATAAATGCAAGCTTTAATGGAGAACATATTTATGAATTTGACTGGCTTTTAAAAATTATACTTACAGTTATAACATTAGCAGCTGGATATCAGGGAGGAGAGGTTACTCCGCTATTTTCTATTGGATGCAGCCTTGGTGTAGTGTTAGCTAATATATTAAATATGCCAGTGGAATTTATTGCAGCTCTTGGCTATACTGCAGTATTCGGAAGTGCTACAAATACACTTTTAGCACCTATATTTATAGGAGCTGAAGTTTTTGGATATGAGTATATGCCATACTTTTTTGTAGTTTGTTCTATTTCATATATTTTCAATGGAAATAAATCAATATATGGACTACAAAAAAATATCATAAAAGCGCCTAATAAAGATTAGTTGGATTTTATAAGGTAGATATGAAAAAATATATAAAATTATATTTTAATATATGCAAGCAGCTTCTTTAAAGTAGAATTTAAATACAAAAATTTATTATGTAATTGAAAGAAAAACTGTAAAATAATATAATTAGTTTAAAGTTAAAACTTTTAATAAGACATACAAAATTTCATTTTAATATAAAAAGTTAGATTTTAATGTGACAAATAAAGTGATTTAAGAGGAGATATAAAAATGGGATATCCAAGTGATTTATTATCAACAAGAGCTGTAGTTAAGCCGGGGGTATATGCAGTAATACCAAAAGATGGTTTGGTAAATAACGTTATACCAAATATTAAGGAGTGTATAGTGAGCATAGTTGCATCACCTAAAATGGGAGCAAGCTTTGTTCAATATATAGTTGATGCCAATGTAAATGGAGGAACAACTATACCATTTGCTAAAGAAGATAAAATAGAAAGTTTTATATATTGTTTAAATGGAACATTAGATATAAAAATTGGAGAAGAAAAATATACGTTAATTGATGGAGGATATGCGCCTTTTCACCAGCTGGACTTGGAATATCATTTAAAAATGTAGGAAATGATAATGCAAAGTTTCTTCTATATAAGCAAATATATATTCCACTTGAAGGCATTGAAGCAGAAGTCTGTGTTGGAAATGTTAATGATATTGAATATAAAATTTAAGATGAAATGGAAAATGTATATATAAAAGATTTACTTCCAACACATCTTGGCTATGATATGAATATGCATATACTTGCATTTGAACCAGGTGGATGTCATCCAATAGTTGAAACTCATGTACAAGAACATGGCGCTTATGTTTTAAGTGGTGAAGGTATGTATTTATTAGATGATAAGTGGATGGGAATAAAGAAAGAAGATTTCATATGGTTTGGCCCGTATGTTGCACAATGTGCTTATGGAGTTGGAAGAGAATTATTTTCTTATATATATTCAAAAGATTGCAATAGAGATGTAATTTTATAAATTTAATGAAGAAATAGAAAATTATTTAAATGAAAATAATTACTTAGAAGAAAAGGACTATTATATAATTCATAAGCCCGTTGTTGCAGGAAATCCAGCAAAGGTAGTTAGAGAAGATATTGCATGGGATAGAGAAATAACAGATAGTGATTAAATTGATAAATAAATTTATTGGAATTTGACTTCTTACTATATATGATTAATTAATAAATCTAGGAACACCAAGCTATTCTGGTGTTCCTTTTTCAGACCCTTTATTTAGGAATTTCATAGCTAGTTCTTCACGTAAACCAGGAAGATTTGTAGTTCCTTTTTCTTTGGATATTCTGTAAAATTCGCATTTATAATTTATGCGATTTAAAGCATTTTGTAATAGAGTAATCTGTTTTTCGGTCTTTGCCTTTTGGTGCATAAACAGTTCATATCGTTTATCAATTGTGGAATCCCCTTCTTCGCACCATTCAAAAAAATTTTTAATATCCTTAAGTGGCATGCCTGTATTTTTTAAACATTCTATCATTTTTAAGCATTCAACATCTGTATCATCAAAGATACGTATATTTCCAGAAGTTCTGTTAACTAGAGGAAGAAGTCCCTCCTTGTCATAGTAGCGCAGAGTTGATATTGATATATTAAGCATTTCTGAAATTTCTCCAATGGAATAAGCCATAAAACACCTCCAAAAAAATTTTTAAAAAAGTATTGACCTAAAGTTAGGTTTAGGTATTAGTATAGAGTTATCATAATACATGAAAGCAGTATATGCAAGTTCAAAGTGTATTTGATCAAATAAGAGTATACAAAAAGATGAATTTGATAAGATGGCAAAGAACGCAAGAGAAACAATGGGGGGGGTATTTATGTGTGATCCATGCCCATTATCACATGAAGATTGCGTGAAAATCTATGAAAAAGCATATAGATAAAAGAAATAAAATAATATAGATAAAAGAGGAGAAGAGAATAATGGATAGAAAAGAATTAGAAAAAGTATCAGATTTTTTACTTGGTGAAGAAAATACAGCATATGCAGAATATTTCATCGGTAAAAGTTATTTAAGCTCTTTAAATGATAAAGAAGTTGGAATATGCAATGTAACATTTGAACCAGGATGTAGAAATAATTGGCATATTCATCATGGTAGTGGTCAAATATTAATTTGTGTTGGTGGCCATGGATGGTATCAAGAAATGGGAAAAAAGCCACAACTTTTAAAAAGCGGAGATGTAGTATATATAGCACCAGAAATTAAACATTGGCATGGTGCAGTAGCAGATGAAGCTTTTGCACATTTAGCATTATCTATTCATAAAGAAGGTGTTTCTAATGAATGGTGTGAAGCTGTAACAGATGAAGAGTATGCAAAACTAAGATAGTATTAGAATGTCATAAGTGAAAAATATTATTTATAGAGTGGAGGAATATATATGAAAAAGCAGACAGCAGGAAGAGAGGCTCTTGGAACATTTGCACCAAAATTTGCAGAACTTAATGATGATGTTCTTTTTGGTGAAGTATGGGCAAGAGAGGATAAGTTATCACTTAGAGATCGAAGCGTGATTACAGTTACAGCATTAATGACAAAAGGTATTTTTGATAATTCTTTAAAATACCATATAATTAATGCAAAGAATAATGGAGTAACAGCCGAAGAAATGTCTGAAATAATTACTCATCTGGCATTTTATGTGGGATGGCCAAATGCATGGGCAGCGTTTAGTTTGGCAAAAGAAGTTTACTCTGAAAATAACTGATTTACGATTTTAATAACCATCTGATCGGGTAATATGGTCAGATGGTATATTGATATATGGAGAAAATATAAATTAATGAATTTAAAAAAATAATAAAGATGAAGAGGAATTGACGTTATGAAATTAATAGAAAAAGGAACTTTTGAAGGAGAACGTTCACTATTTAAATCTTTTAATACAGAAATAAAGGACAGTATATTTTTAGAAGGCGAATCTCCAATTAAAGAGAGTGAAAATATAAGAATATATAATTGTAAATTTTGGGGTAAGTATCCAATATGGCATAATAAAGATGTAGAAGTTTATGACAGCTATTTTACAGAAGATAGTCGTGCAGCCATTTGGTATACAAGTGATATAATAATGAATAACTGCAAAGTTGATGCACCTAAGATTTTTAGAGATGCTCAAAATATTACAATTAATAAAACTATTATGAATACAGAGGAAACACTATGGGACTGTAAAAATGTTAAGATTAATGATTCTAAATTTAAAGGTAATTATTTATTATTACATAGTTCTAATGTTGAAGTTAATAATTTTAAATTAGATGGAAATTACTCATTTCAACACGTAAAAAAAGGTGTTTTTAGAGAGTGTGTAATCAACTCAAAAGATACTTTTTGGAATACAGAAGATGTTACAGTATATGATTCTGTTTTGAATGGAGAATATTTAGGATGGTATTCTAAAAATCTAAGACTTATTAACTGCAAAATAAGTGGAACACAGCCATTGTGTTATGCAGAAAATTTAATATTAGAAAATTGTGAAATGGTTGATACAGATTTAAGCTTTGAATATTCAACAGTTAAAGCTGAAGTCATAAACACAGTTGAAAGTATTAAGAATCCATTTAGCGGGACCATAAAAGTAGAAGATGTTAAAGATATTATATTGGATGACCCAAATTTGGATTTTGAAAATATACAAATTATAAGAAAAGCAGTATGATATTATATAATTTATAAGGAGGTAATCAATTTGAAGTATGATTTTAATACTATTATTAATAGAAGAAATACAAATAGTGTTAAGTGGGACACCTCACAGGAAAAAGATATTATACCAATGTGGATAGCTGATATGGATTTTAAAACAGCTGATCCAATTATCAATGCTTTAGAAAAAAGAGTGCAGCATGGAATCTTTGGATATACTAATATTCCAGATGACTATTATGAAGCTGAGGTTAGATGGTGGAATAGGAAACATAATTTTGAAATAAAAAAGGAATGGATTGAAGCTAGTACAGGTGTAATTCCATCACTTTCAGCAGTTGTACAAGCATTTACAGAACCAGGGGATAAAGTTCTAATTCATTCACCGGTCTATAATTATTTTAATACGTCCATAACGAATAATAGATGTACCATAGTATTAAATGAAGTAAAGTACAATGGTGAGTTTTACGAAATTGATTTTGAGGACTTTGAAAAGAAGGCTTCAGATGAAAGAGTTAAAATTTTTATTTTATGCAATCCTCATAATCCTGGAGGAAGAGTATGGAGTAAAGATGAACTTCAACGATTAGGTGAAATATGTTTAAAATATAATGTTTTAGTATTAGTTGATGAAATTCATAGGGATTTGGTTTATAAAGGAAATAAACATATTCCATTTGCATCAATTAATGAAAAATTTTTAATGAATTCCATCACTTGTACGGCACCTAGTAAAACATTTAATATTGCTGGACTCAAAACATCAAATATAATAGTAGCTAATGAGGAATATAGAAAAAAAGTAAATAGGTCACTAAATATTAATGAGGCAATAGAGCCTAATATTTTTGGAATTGAGGCATTAATTGCTGCTTATAATGAAGGAGAAGAATGGTTAGAACAATTATTGGATTATTTAAAAGGAAATCTAGATTATTTACTTTCATTTATTAATGAAAGGCTTCCCAAATTAAAGGTTATGGTACCTCAGGCTACGTATTTAATATGGATTGATTGTAAAAGTCTTGGTATGAGTTCAAAAGAGATCAGTAAAAAAATACTTGAACAAGGTGACCTAAGAATCAATGATGGACAAACATATGGTGAAGCAGGAGAAGGATTTATTAGAATAAACATAGCATGTTCTAGATCATTACTTGGAGAAGGATTAGAAAGGCTAGAAAAAGTTTTGAAATGAAAAAATTATGAGATAGATTCTTATATTAGTTAGAGGCATTTTTATGTTTTCAAACAAGGCACTTAGAAAATTGATTATTCCAATATTTTTGGATCAAATCCTGATTATAGTTGTTGGAATAGTTTCCACTATGATGTTATCTTATACTGGTGAAGCGGCAGTTTCAGGTGTTTCTCTGGTGGATATGATAAATATGTTAATAATTTATTTGCTGGCTGCACTTACTACAGGAGGAGCTGTAGTTGTTTCACAATATATTGGAAACAAAGATAGAGATAATGCGTGTAATGCTGCCAGTCAGTTAATTGGAATATAATCACTTATTTCTGTTGGAATTGTAATTTTTGTAGCTGTTTTTCATAAACCAATGCTAAGTATTCTATTTGGGAATATTGAAGCTGATGTTATGACATCTGCTATAACTTATTTTGTTATTTCTGGATTGTCATATCCGTTTTTATCTATTTATGATTGCGGTGCTGCTTTATTCCGTTCCATGGGAAATTCCAGCACGCCAATGATTGTTTCTATTATTATGAATCTAATTAATTTGGTTGGAAATGCAATTGGAATCTTTGTATTACATGCAGGTGTCGCAGGTGTTGCAACTGCATCAATCATTGCTCGTGCAGTTGCAGCAGCCATTATGCTGTATATGTGTTTCAATAAGAAAAATGAAGTATTCATTTCTTTCTCTAAGATTTTTTCTTGGAACGGTGAAATGATTCGAAGAATCCTAAATATAGCCATTCCCAATGGCATAGAAAACGGAATTTTTCAACTGGGGAAGGTTCTTTTAATTAGTATTGTTTCAATGTTTGGTACAGCTCAGATTGCTGCAAACGGAATTACAAACAGCTTAGTTATGATTGCAATTACGTGTGCAAATGCAATAAACTTAGCTATAGTTACTGTAGTAGGTCAATGTGTTGGTGCAGGTGACTATTTACAGGCTACTAATTATACAAAGAAACTTATGAAGAGTGCTTATATTGGAACTATATTAAGCAGTTTAGGCCAGATTCTGCTTCTTAAGTGGATTTTAAATTTTTATTCTTTACCTATAGAAGTACGTCATCTGACTTATATACTTGTTATGATTCATAATTGTTGTGCAATCTTTCTGTGGCCAGCTTCATTTACTCTTGCCAATGCGCTGCGTGCGGCAGGAGATGTACGATTTACTATGGTTATATCAATAAGTTCATTGTTTATATTCAGAATATCCTTTGCTTATATTCTAGGTGTTATTTTTCAAATGGGAGTTATTGGCGTATGGATTGCTATGGGGATTGACTGGATGTTTCGTGCCATTATATACATTATCAGGTTTAAGCGTGGTACGTGGAAGAACTTTCAGGTAATTTGATTGAATTTTACAAGATTAATTTATTAAGTTTATACCAGAGAAAATTTTATTTATGGAAGAAATATATTTACAACATAAAATAGTTGCTTTTAAGTAATTATAGTACAAAGGTAGCGTATTATTTTAAAACAGTAGAAGAAAATCTGATCTGCCTAATTTAGGAAAATCAGATTTTTTTAGTATGATTATTATGGGCATACATTATTTTTCAGATAATTCCGCCTAACTTCGTGGGGCCTTATTGTACCCAAAATTTGTGAAAGATTAAATTCTTTGAAAAAGAATTAACTAATGCAAATAGAAAATTAATGTTATATTATTTATAATATACGTAAAAAGTTTCATAAAATTCTGTTATGAAGTAGTTGAAAATAAGACGGGGAAAATATATTCCTATATTAAATATGAGATATGAACTCGATCTTTATCTACTATAAGCTCTGCATCTACTTCATAGACATTTTTTATAAGCTGTGGTGTAAGAATTTCTTTTGGAGTGCCATACTGAACTATTTTTCCGTCTTTTAAAACATATATTTTATCACAATACATAGCAGCAATATTTAAATCATGAATGGCAGCAATCACTTCTATATTTAAGCTTTTAACTATTCTCATAAGTTGCAGCTGATATTTTATATCTAAATGATTTGTAGGTTCATCTAATATTAAGCATTTAGGCTGCTGGGCTAAAGCTCTTGCAAGTATTACTCTTTGCTGCTCTCCGCCAGATAAGCTTTGAAAGCTTCTATCTTTAAAGTTTATCATATCAACTTTTCTTAGAGCATCATTTACAAGATCATAATCATTCTTATTATCTCTTTCCATGAACTTTTTATGAGGTGAGCGTCCCATGAGAACTATATCTTTAACAGTAAAATCAAAATCATAGTTATTATGTTGTGATAAAACAGCTACTTTCTTCGAACTTTCTTTTATAGATATATTTTTAATATCAACATCATCGAATTTTACTAGGCCAGCATTTGGCTTCAATAATCTATATATACATTTTAAAAGAGTAGATTTTCCACTGCCGTTAGGACCTATTATACCTATAACTTCTTTATTATCTACTTCTATATTTATGTCTTTTAATATATTATTGTTATCTATAACTACATTAATATTTTCAGTTTTTATATTCATTTTTTATTACCACCAAAACCATAATTCTTTTTGATCATAAGCCATACAAATAATGGTGCTCCGATTATTGATATAACTATTCCAATAGGAATTTCAGTTCCTTTTATTATTGCTCTTGAAAATACATCTGCCCATATTAAGATTATAGATCCTAAAAGAGCTGCTATTGGTATTATCTTTCTATGATCAGTTCCAAAAATTATTCTTACTATATGTGGAACAATAAGTCCCACAAATCCTATCATACCAGAAGCATAAACCAATATGCCAATCATAAGAGAGGTTATTACTAGATATATGATTCTATAGTTATGTAAATCTGTGCCTAAAGTAATTGATGCCTCATCACCCAATAACATTAAATTTAATGTTCTATATTGAGTTATAAAAAATATTGTTCCTAAAATAATAATTGGAAGTATGATGATTATTTCATCCCATTTTGCTCCAGCAAGGCTGCCCATTAACCAAAAAGTTATAGTTTTTAATTTTTGTGAATCATCAGATATATATACTAAAAAGCTTGAAAATGAGCTGCATACTGAACTTAATGCCATACCTGACAAAAGAAGCTTTATAGAATTACTTCGTCCACCAATATTTGATATAACCAAAACTAAAATGGATATTGTAAAGGCGCCAATAAAGCCCATAAATCCAATTGAGTTAATTCCAAAGATGCTCCCAAATCCAAGAATTACTGAAAGGGTAGCACCAAGAGATGCTCCTGATGATACACCTAGTATATAAGGATCAGCAAGAGGATTTTTTACTATCGCCTGCATGACTATTCCAGCTACAGACAGTCCAGCGCCTACAGCAATAGCAAGCACTATTCTTGGCATTCTTATAAGCCAGACCACATCGGAAATAGGACCAGTTCTACTATATGAAGAACCAATACCAAATAATTTATATAATATAACTTCATAAACTTCTTTTATACTTATATCAACAGATCCTATGGTAACAGAAAGACATATTGATAAAAAAAGTATAATTAAAAGTAGAATAGAAGTTCCTACATATATAGGAACCTCTTTGAAAAGTTTTTTATTCATTTCCATATAATCCATTAGCCAAAGTGTTTATACCATCTATGGTTCTTATACCGCTGGAATACATATCACCTAATGGTATTGCATAAACTCTTTTATTTTTTACTGCTGAAAGACTTGCAAAAGCAGGGTTATTAAGTATTTTGTTTACTTCATCTATAGGAACATTTTCATCTCCTCTGTCCATATAAGAAACAAAAATACAATCAGGATTTAAATTTATTAAGTCTTCAGCACCTATATTTCCACCTTCAGGATTTAAAAGCTCTGCTTTTAATTTTATTACCATATCTCCAGCTAAAGTTTTAGCTCCATAAGTATATATATCATCATCAAAATATTCTATTACCATAGCTGTTTGTTCTTCTTTATTTGCAACTTTTGAAGTAACTTCTTCAACTTTTGAAGTAATATTATCTGCTAAAGCCTTAGCCTTATCTTCAACATTAAAGATTTTACCTATATTTAATATGTCTGTAATTTCATTTTGAATGGTTCTCTCTTCAGATATTCCACTATTTAATGAGATATAAGTGTTTGTTCCATTGTTAATCCAGTAGTCAGCATCACCTAATCTTTTATCATCAAATAAAGAATACCATCCTAATATAAAATCAGGTTTTTCCATTATTATAGTTTCTTTATCAGGAGTAAATTCTGCTAAATAATTTACTTTACTGAAACTATCCTTATATTCATCTTTTACATCATGGTCAAGACCTGCAGCAGCAACTATTTTATCTTCAAGTCCTAATGCAAGCATTGTTTCAATAGAATTTTGATAAATAGCTACGACTTTTTCAGGTGCCTTATTAAAAGTTATTTCAATAGGCTCCTTTGCATAGTTATATGTTGTTATAGTTACAGGATAGTTTGAATCAGTATTTAGCTCAGATTGTGAGCTTGAGGAATTATCTTGTATGTCTTTATTGTTTACACCACAAGAAATAAGACCTAATAAAATGATCATGCTTAATAGAATTGTTATTAACTTTTTTTGTTTTTTCATGTTGTCTCCTTTTATCATTTGATATTTATTTGTTTCAATATAAAGATAGAAGGATACTCTTAGTCATCATTAGATATTTAATTTTTATTAATATCACTCTTTTACCGAAGAGTATCGATATTATAATAATGGCAAGTCTCCTGACTTATAGATCAGTACACGGATTCTCCTTCTCAAACATGGTTATGTTCAATGGTGTATTTTGAATCAGCATTCCCTAATTACAGTAGCGGCACTGTGTAGGAATTTCACCTAACTTCCTTTTTAATAAAAATATCAATTTTTGTTTGATAATTTTAACCAATATTATTTTTATATCAATATATTAAATAACTAGTTAAGTATATATAAAAATATTATTTGTGTCTATAAAAACATAGCTCTTTTATAAAAAAAGGATTAGATAAAGTAATAAATTAAGATTTGGTTACAGATGAGCTCACAGATACAAAGAAGATGAATCTACGTATGGATTATATAGATAATAAATACTGTAGTTAACATTTTAAAATCATAAAAAGAAACATATCTATAAAGACAAAATTTTACAATTGTTAGAAGAAATAAAGTTATAAATATTAGAACATATATGCTTAAATTCTTAAGAATTTGCTTATTTATTGAGCCTTTTCATGGTGTGAAGTAGAAAAAATCAAAAAAATCATTTCTAGAGAAATAGTATTGAACAGGATAGAAACCAGTTATATTTTTCATGGATTTTTAGTTTGAGAAATTGATAAATTAGAATATAATTATATATATATATTATATGCGAATTAAGAGTTAAAAATATAAATAAAAACGGTTATTTTAACTCCATATAGGCGAAAGTTTGGAGAAAAAATAATTGATTCACATATTATATGAAAAATATAGGAATCTTTTTTATTGTTAATTTATTACTGTTTCTTTTTATACAACAATATAAACTTGATTCTGTCAAAAAATTGGTATAGATATTACGCTTAAAGTATTATAAAAAAATTAAAATATAACAAAAGGAGAATAGTATGAGTAGAATAGATGAACTTCGGTCTTTGATAAGATTTTATGAAGAGCAGCTTGGAGAAGATGAAGGAGATTTATATGAAGAGTATGAATCTGAACTTGTAGCTGCCATAGATGAATTGAATAGATTAACTAAAAATTAAGAATAGAAATAAATCTTATTATAATACATTACGATCTTCAGAAAAGAAGGTTGCAGATCATGTTTTATTAAATGTATATTCTGTTTCAACAATATCTTTAGTTAAAAATGTTAGTTTAATCATATGGGGATATATTGATTCAGTAAGTATATCAACAGGAGAAATGAAGAAAGGATATATTCTTATTTATATAGATAGAGATAATGATGGCAATGGAATATTAAAAGAAGCAGAAAGAAATCATTTGGCTGGTGTAGAAATGTGATAGAATTCAATGTAAATTATTATATATACAAGAAGGGAGATAAATACATGAGCCTACAAGTTGTAGCAGAAAAGATCAATATATTAGCAGATTTTTGTGGAAAAAGGGATGTACAAGAATTAACTAGAGAAGAATTAATAAAGAAATATAATATAGAACATGCTGATTCATTAATATTATTTGGTGGAAGCATATTAGAAGGCTGTAAAGTAGCTGGAAAAGCTATGTTAAATGGCGTAGCTAAAAAGCTTATGATTGTTGGAGGAGAAGGTCATACTACTGAAAGTTTAAGAAAAAAAGTAAAAGAAGAATGCCCGGAAATTGAGACAGAAAATAAGATGGAAGCAGATATAATGGGTCAGTATATGAATTTAAAATATAATATAAAAGATTATTATATAGAAAGGGAATCTACTAATTGTGGTAATAATGTAACATATGCATTGCGTTTGTTGAATGAGAAAAATATTGAGGCTAAAAATATCATTATTATTCAAGATACAACTATGCAGCATAGAATGGAAGCAGGATTTAGAAAGTATGATTCCAATATTAATATAATAAACTATGCTTCATATAAGACTAAAGTTATAGTTAAAGAAGATAAGTTGACATTTGAGAAAAATAATATATTAGGAATGTGGGATATTGAAAGATATATTTCACTGCTTATGGGTGAAATACCACGATTGAATGATAATGAAAGTGGATATGGACCAAATGGAAGAGGATATATTGCACATGTTGAGGTACCAAAAGATGTGTTAGATGCTTTTGAATACTTAAAAGGTGAATATAGGGATTTGGTTAGAGCTTAAAACCAGCTACATGTATTAAATTCAGAAAATGATATTGGATATTGATTAGGTCATCCAAGTTTGTGGTGGAAGTATTATAAGGATTTAATTATGAAATAATATGCTCAATTTATAGCAAACAGTTAAAATAATAAAATTGTTTCTATAAAATTGAGCATATAAACTCTTGATAATGATAGTGATGGGCAACAGAAGCAATTCTTAAAATTTTATATAATAATAGTATATAGTATAAATTTCTAATGTTAATTGAGAACAGCAATTATATTTTTGACATTTAAGAATAATTCAATTTTTAAGTTATTATTTATTAATAATAATTTGAATTTCAAAGGCTGTGTTTTATCTTAATAAATTAAATTAACAAAACTCATATCCATTGGATATGAGTTTTGTTAGATATGCCTAATAAGATGTAAGAAAAAAGATATGAATTTTATAAAGTAAAAAACTTAAGTGTATAAATCACTAATGTGAAGTATATCTGCGGTTTTATTATAGTAAAATATATATCACTAAAATAGTTATATATACTAACTGTTTAATTAAGTTTATATTAAACTATTTTTAACATAAATAAATGAAAGATAATACAAATCACAATAATTATTTTCCTTCAGAAGCTGCAGTTATTAAGACATAGTTATTCATGAACTCACCCGATTATGCTTATATTTTAGTATTGATATTGTATAGAGAACACGACAAAAATTAATAAAATGTACAAAAAAGAGTTGTTAATGCATCCTATAATAAAGGATTGAATTGACAGCTCGTTTACTATTTTTGATTATTTAATTTTATAAGATATTATTATGAGATTTCTTATTTAATAGGAGATTATATATTTTGCACAATGATTTAAGTAAATGTTTACAAAAGCATATAAAATTATAGATAAAAGATAAATTATTCAATATTTTTTTTTATGGATAGGTGATACCATTTAAGCATGATAAATAAAATAAATTAATGGAGGAGAATATAATGAATAAAAATTTAAAAAAAATAGCATCAGTTCTAATGTCTGTAGCTATGGCTTCAACGCTACTAGCTGGATGTGGAGGAAGTGGTGATTCATCACAAAGTTCAAGTGCATCTGGAAAGACAAAATTGACATTATGGCATATTCAAACATCAACAGCAGCCGATACAATTAAAGCTTCTGTAAAAAGGTTTATGGAAGCGAATCCTGAGTATGAAGTAGAAGTTGTTGATCAGGTTAATGATTCTTATAAGCAAAAATTAGCAATGGCAATGAGTGCAAATCAAACTCCAGATGTATTTATTCAATGGGGAGGATCAGGGTTAATTGATTATGTTAATTCAAATAAGATTGCTGATCTTACGGATCTTATGAACAAAGACAACTATAAAGATAAATTTATAGATGCTGGAATTAATCAATGTTCATACAATGGCAAGATTTATGCTGTTCCGGTTGAAAACGTATCCGTTGCAGGTTTTTTCTATAATAAAGATGTTTTTGCTAAATATGGAGTAGAAGAACCCAAAACTATTTCTGAATTAGAAGCTGCATGTGATAAGTTAAAAGAAAATGGAGTAGCACCTTTTGCTCTAGCTAATGCTACAAAATGGACAGGATCTATGTATTATATGTATTTAGCAACTCGTTTTGGTGGTCTTGATGCATTTGCCAATGCAGCATCAGGAGAAGGCTCATTTGAAAACCCAGCATTTGAATTCGCCGGAAACAAGATTCAAGATTGGGTTAAAAAAGGATATTTTATGGATGGATTTAATGGAATGGATGATGATAGTGGTCAAGCTAGACAAGCATTATATAAAGGTGATGCTGCAATGGATTTAATGGGATCATGGTTTACAGGTACAGTACTCGGTGAAAATCCAGATTTTATGAGTAAATTAGGTTTCTTCCCATTTCCAGCCTTAGATAGTTCAAAAGAAGACCAATCACTTTGTGCAGGAACTGTTGGAGATAATTTATATTCAATTTCAGAAACATGTAAAGACAAAGAGGGAGCCTTTAAATTAATCCAAAGTTTATTAGACGATCAAGCACTTCAAGAACGTAAGAAATTAGGTAAAATTATTCCACTTAAAGATTTTAAACCAGATGATGAATTAACACAAAAAATACTGGATACAGTTAATAAAGCAAGTGGAGTTCAATTGTGGTATGATCAATACTTACCAGCAGAAGTTGCAGAAGTACACAAATCAACTTGCCAGGAAATATTTGGCTTAACTAAGACACCACAAGATGCAGATAAGGAATTACAGGCTGCTATGGATGCATATAAAGCTAAAAACAAATAACTATAGCAATAATTAAAAAATTAAAGCTGTTACAAAATAAAGCTTTTATAATAAATATAATTAAATTATGAAGCTAATTATATGACTTAGTTTTGCAACAGCTCAATAATTATATGAAGGAGAGAGAAAAAGTGCAATTACAAACTAATAGTTTAGCTAAAAGGCGTGCCGCGTCAACAAGAAATGCAGCAATTATATTTCTTGTGCCAGCATTTTTATTCCTAATAATATATATAGCATATCCAATTGTATATTCTTTCAATTTAAGTTGCTATGATTGGAATGGATTTGCATCAAATAAGGTGTTTGTGGGTTTAAATAACTGGAAAGAACTTATGACTGATGTAGTTTTTAGAAAAGCATTTTTAAATAATATTATTATTATGGTTTTATCTATAATTGTTCAATTACCAATTGGTATTGCTCTTGCAACATTCTTAGACTTTGGTGGGAAAAAATTGAATATATTTAAAGTAATTTGGTTTATACCAATGTTAATGTCATCTGTTGCAATTGGATATTTATTTAAGTATGCATTAGATGCAAATTCAGGTATAATATCTGGAATATCAAAGTTATTTGGTGGAAACTCAATAGATTTATTAGGAAATCCTAAGACAGCATTATTAACTATTACAGTAGCAATATGCTGGCAGTTTATACCTTTTTATATGGTGTATTTCTTAGCAGGCTATAGCAATATACCAGCAGATTTGTATGAAGCAGCAATTATCGATGGAGCTAAAAAAAGTCAATATTTTTGGAAGATAGCACTTCCACTAATGAAACCAGCCATTAAAAGTGCAATTGTATTATCTATGGTTGGATCATTAAAATATTTTGATCTTATATATGTTATGACAGGTGGAGGACCAGGCAATGCATCTGAACTCATGGCAACTTATATGTATAAAAATGCATTTTTATCTCAAAGAATGGGATATGGTTCTGCAATTGCTTCAGGAATGTTTATTATTATAACAATAATATCATTGATTACAATTAAAGCATTAAATAGAAAGGAAGAGTGATTGTTATGAAGGAGAATTTCTCGATAAAAAAAATATCTACCAAAACTATAATTGCAATATTAGCAATAGCATGGCTTTTAATTACAATAGTTCCTTTTATATTTATGTTACTTGCAGGATTTAAGCAACAATTTGAAATGCTTATGGGAAGTGTATTTGATTTACCTAAAAGTTTATATTTAAAGAATTTCATAGATGTATTTAAAGGTAACATATTCATTTACTTCAAAAATAGCATATTAGTACTTATTGTTTCATTGGTAATTTTATTATTTTTAAGTGCATGTGCATCTTATCCATTATCTAGATTTAAATTCAAATTGAACAAACCAATATATGGTATAATAGTAGCGTGTATGTCAGTGCCAGTTCATGTAACGTTGCTTCCAATATTTTTAATGACAACTAATATGGGATTGTATGATACACCTTGGGCATTAATAGGCCCATATGTGGCTTTTAATCTGCCAATTTCAGTATTTATATTAGTTACATTTATGCAGGCTATACCCAGGGAATTAGAAGAAGCAGCTGAAATAGATGGGTGTAATAAATATAAAATTTTCTTTAACCTTATGCTCCCATTAGTAAAGCCAGGCCTTGCAACTTTAGCGATATATAATGGCGTTGCTATATGGAATGAATTTAGTTTTGCATTAGTTTTAACTCAAACCTTACCTAATAGAACATTGCCACTTGCTATTTGGGAATATCAAGGACAATATACAATGAATGTTCCAATGATTATGGCAGTTCTTACTATTTCAATGTTGCCAATGATTATAGCATTTATTTTTGGACAAGATAAATTAATTAAAGGTATGATGGCAGGTGCTGTTAAAGGCTAGAATAAGCATTGTTTTAACTTAAAAAAATTAATATAGAGAAGAATAGTGGTGGATAAAGATATGTATAAGATATTAATAAAATTTAAAGATAAATTGTGTAAAATGAAATTTAATCAAAAGGTTACGATCTTTTTTATTCTCTCTATTTTAATTACAAATATTTTTATAGTTCTAGCAGTATATCAGTTAGCAGGAAAACAAATCACTGAAAAATCTAGCGGACTCATGGAAGGACAGTTTGAGACTATAAATGATAATTTAGATTCGACATTAAAAAATTTTGTTGAAATATCAAGCATGATATCATCAGACAGCCGCGCAAAAGAGTTTTTAATGAATAATAAAGAAACTTCAAAAAATTATAACAATGATACAAGTGAAGCGTATTCTTCAATAAGATATATTTTAGATTCAAATAATTATATTGATTATATTGCGTTGGTTAAATTTAATGGACCAGAATTAGTATATGTTGGAGAGACGTGGACAAACAGTGATTTTAGAGGTGAAATACTAAAAGATTATGAAAACTCTACACCTACTAAATTTATCAATTGCAAAATTAGTATGGATAAAAAAGTATTTTATCCAGATGAATATGTTTTGAATATTTATCAGCCTATAAGCGATAAATATATTTTCAATAAATATACAGGTTTTTTAGTTATTGGAATCGGAGAAAAGCACATTAAAGAATTTTATACAAATTTGGGTAGGGAATTAAAAGTACAAACTTATTTGACTGATAAGATTGGAACTATTATATCTAATGAAGATAAAGATTTAATAGGAATAAAAAGTTCTTATGCACAAATATTGAAGCAAAAAAGTGGAAAAGAGAAAATTGATAATAAAGTGGTTATTTATGAAAAACTTAATAACTTAGATTGGTACATTGTAGGAGAAATACCTAGAGAATCTCTTCTTAAAGATACTAGGACCGTTATATCTTTTATAATATTGTGGATAATAGTAACTGGTGTAATAATAAGTATAGGATTTTATAAATTTAGTAAAAACTTATATAGACCTATGGATACGCTTGTAAAAAAAATGAGAGAAGTATCTACAGGAAATCTTGAGGCGCGGATGGAGTACAAGTATCAGGGAAAAGATTTTAAACAACTGGCAAGTGGATTTAATATTATGATTGAGGAAATCAATATACTTATGTATAGAATAAAAAAAGAACAATCTGAGATTAAACAAATTGAACTAAATAAATTACAATCTCAAATAAAACCACATTTTTTATATAATACATTAGAATGTATTCACTGGAAGGCTTTATCAGATGGAAACAAAGAAGTATCACAGATGGTTAAGGCATTAGCGAATTACTATCGTTTGTGCTTAAGTAAGGGTAAAGATATAATACCTCTTATACAAGAATTAGAGAATATAGAAAATTACTTAATCATTCAGAATATGAGGTATAGTGATATAGCAAAGTGTGAAGTAAATATAGATAAAAGTTTTGAAAACGTATTGATACCTAAGCTTACATTGCAGCCTTTAATTGAGAATTCAATTTATCATGGAATAAGAGTTAAGGATGGTTATAAGGGAAAAATAATAATTACTGCAAAAGAAGATGACAATAAGATAATTATATCAGTTGCTGATAATGGTGTTGGAATGAAGCAGGAACAAATTGATGAGATTAATAATTCTATATCAGTATTTGATGAAAAAGCAGGATATGGATTAAGAAATGTTCATAAAAGAATAGAAATGCTGTTTGGCAGTGGGTATGGGTTATTCTACAGGAAAAATGAGTATGATGGAACTACAGTAGATATTTTATTACCTAAAGGGGAGAGGGATTAATGTATAAGGCTATGGTTGTAGATGACGAAGAGATGATTCGAAAAGGAATATGCAATGTGATTCCTTGGGAAAAACTCAAGATAGATACAGTTAAAATTGCATCTTCAGGGATTGGAGCACTAAAGATTATGGAAGATGAAACTATTGATATTTTGATTACAGATATATGTATGACTGAGATGGATGGATTATCTTTAGTTGAGAAAATTAATTTTTTAAATCCAAGGCTAAAAATTATTGTATTGACAGGATATGATAATTTTGAATATGCTCAAAAATGCTGCAAAATGCAAGTTGATGATTATCTTTTAAAGCCAGTAGATGAAATAGAACTTGAAAATACTATTGGAAGGCTAGTAAAAGATTTAGAAAATGAGAAAATTATAAGTCATAGGCAGAAGATAAATAGCAGAATACAGGGATTAACCGAACAATTAAAGCTTGAACAGATTATGCAAAATATGATTCATGAACCAATGAATACAGAGGAAATTGAAAAAGTATTAGTTGATTATTCTATTGATAAGGAAGAAGTATTACAAATTGCATTAGTATGTCCAGTTATAGATGATAATTTATCATGGAAACAACATTTTGAATTATTAAATCTATCTATAAAGAATACGTGTATTGAATTATTTGATTCAAAAAAAGAAGGTATTACATTTGAAGATAAAAATAAAAATATTGTAATTGCAACATTTGTAAGAGAAGAATTTGAAGATGTTACAGATAGAATAAAGTATTTAATTAATTATTTAAAAAACGAGTATGATATTAATCCTAAAATAGTTATGGGAAGCATTGTAGAAGGATTTAATAAAATTAATATTTCATATAATGATGCTTGTTCTTTACTTAATAACAAAAATATATATGATGGAATTATTACAAAAGAACCTATGGAACAACGTTTGCGATTATTTAGTGAAAGAGTACAAAACTTAAGAAAAACTATGATGGATAATATTGATAATTTAGAAAACGTTATTATGGCATATGAGGCTTATGTTGATGCTATAGAGTTTTATAATGTATCAACCTCATTAGTAAAAAAAACATGCTTTGATGTTGCAGGCGGAGTATATTTTTCTTACATGATGGAAAAGGGAGAAGTAGAAGATAATAAAATAGATTCATTAATAAATGCACTGAAAAACTGTAATTGTGATGATTCAATCAAAATCACTAGAGACTTTATAATGCAAATGCTCAAAGTAGATATTAGGGAAAGACATGAGACTATAGGAAAAGCAAAAGCATATATTAAGGAGCACTTAAATGAAGAAATCTCAGTTTATAGCATTGCAGAAATGCTTTATTTAGCTCCAACATATTTTTCAAAGCTATTTAAGAACAGTACAGGTGAAGGCTGCAATAGCTATATAATACGGAAGAGAATAGAAAAAGCAAAATCATTACTACAAACAACTAGTATGAAAACTGGCAAAATAGCAGCCTTAGTAGGATATAAAGATACAAATTATTTTTCATTGGCATTCAAAAAGCAAACAGGAATGTCACCAACAGAATTTAGAGAAAATGGAGGAAAAGTAAAATGAAACAAGCAGTTTTAATTTCAACAACTAAAAGTAAAAGCTTAATAAATGGACAGGTTGAGATAAATGATGAGAAATCATATCATACATTAGAGTTAAATGGAGAGTCATATCAAACTATTGAAGGATTTGGTGGATGTTTCAACGAACTTGGATATATAGCTTTAAATAAAATTACTAAAGATAAAAAAGAAGAGGTACTGAAAAATTTATTTGATAAAGAAGAATGTAATTTTACTTATTGCAGATTGCCAATTGGAGCTAATGATTATGCAGCAAGCTGGTATAGCTTAAATGAAACTAAAGGCGATTATGAAATGAAGAATTTTAGTATAGAAAGGGATAAAGGATGCCTTATTCCTTATATTAAGGAGGCAGAAAAATATAGTGAAAAGCTTACTTTATTTGCTTCACCTTGGAGCCCTCCAACATGGATGAAGTATCCTGAAGTTTATAACTACGGAACTTTAATTTGGGAAGACACAAACTTAAAAGCCTATGCTCTTTATTTTAAGAAATTTGTTGAGGAGTATGAAAAAAGTGGAATTAAAATTAATCAAGTACACATACAAAATGAGCCAATAGCAGATCAGAAGTTCCCATCTTGTGTATGGTCAGGTAAAAAGCTTCGAGATTTTATAAAAGGGTACATTGGACCTTTATTTGAAGAAAGTAATATGGACACAGAAATATGGCTTGGAACATTAAATTCACCTTATGATGATTATGGAGATGATAATTGGCAATTTGGTCAATATAATAATTTTGCCAATACTGTATTAAGTGATAAGAATGCAAGAAAGTATGTAAAAGGTGTTGGTTATCAATGGGGAGGAAAACATGCTTTATTGCAAACAAAAATAGCTTATCCAGAAATGAAAATAATACAAACAGAAAATGAGTGCGGTGAAGGAAAAAATAGCTGGGAGTATGCCGAATACGTATTCAATTTGATGTGGACATACCTAATAAATGGTGCATGTGCATATGTATATTGGAATATGGTCCTTGAAGAAGATGGAATAAGCACATGGGGATGGAAACAAAACTCTCTTATTACAATAACAAAAGACAATAGCATTCACTATAATCCAGAATATTATCTAATGAGGCATTTCTCAAAATATATAAAACCAGGAGCAGTAATGAAAGGATTAAGTGGAGATTTTGCTGGAAATGCTTTAGCATTTGAGAACTCAGATGGAAGTATAGTATTAGAGTTATTAAATCCGTTTGATGAAGATCAAGAAATAACTTTTAATCTTAATGAAATAAATTATAATTTCACTGTAAAACCACATTCATTTAACACTTTAACACTTTAATAAATTTATTTTTAGGAGATGTTCAAGATGGTTGAGGAAAAAAGAATTACTCATGAATATGCTTTAGAAAAAGCAAAAGAAATAGTAGAAAAGATGACTTTGCAAGAAAGAGCAGAACAGTTAACGTATAAATCAGCAGCTGTAAAGAGATTAGGAATTCCTAGATACAATTGGTGGAATGAAGGATTGCATGGAGTGGCAAGAGCAGGTACAGCAACAGTATTTCCACAAGCTATTGGACTTGCTGCTATGTTTGATGATGAGTTGTTGCATGAGATTGCAAAAGTTATTTCAACAGAAGGCCGTGCAAAATACAATGAAAGTAGTAAAAAAGATGATAGAGATATTTATAAAGGGATAACTTTTTGGTCACCAAATGTTAATATTTTTAGAGATCCTAGATGGGGGCGAGGACATGAAACTTATGGAGAAGATCCATACTTAACATCTAGATTGGGTGTAGCATTTGTAAAAGGCTTGCAGGGAGAAGGAAAATATTTAAAAATAGCTGCTTGTGCGAAACACTTTGCTGTTCACAGTGGACCAGAAGGATTAAGACATGAATTTAATGCAGTTGTAAGTAAAAAGGATTTATATGAAACTTATCTGCCAGCATTTGAAGCTTGTGTAAAGGAAGGTGATGTTGAAGCAGTAATGGGAGCTTATAATCGTACAAATGGGGAACCTTGCTGTGGTAGTAAAACCTTATTAAAAGATATATTAAGAGGTAAGTGGAATTTTAAAGGACATGTAGTATCAGACTGCTGGGCAATTGCAGATTTCCATTTACATCACAATGTAACAAGCACTGCGACTGAATCAGCAGCATTAGCCATGAAAAATGGATGTGATTTAAATTGTGGAAATGTATATCTTCAGATATTACTAGCATATAAAGAAGGATTGGTTACAGAGGAGGATATAACAACAGCAGCAGAAAGATTAATGGCAACAAGAATAAGGCTTGGAATGTTTGATGAAGAATGTGAATATAACAAAATACCGTATGAATTAAATGATTGTAAAAAGCATAATGAATTATCTTTAAAAGCAGCAAGAAAATCAATGGTACTATTAAGAAACAATGGAATATTGCCTTTAAATAAAGAAAAACTAAAAGCAATTGCAGTGATTGGGCCTAATGCTGATAGTAAAATAATGCTTAAGGGGAATTATTCAGGAACTGCATCTAGATATATTACTGTATTAGATGGAATACATGAAGCTGTTCAGGATGATGTGAGAGTATATTATTCAGAAGGGTGTCATTTATATAAAGATAGAGTTGAGGAATTAGCAGAACAAGATGACAGATTAGCAGAAGCAATTTCAATAGCAGAAAGATCAGATGTTGCAATTCTTTGCTTAGGCTTAGATTCTACTATTGAAGGAGAGCAAGGTGATGCAGGTAATAGTGAAGGGGCTGGCGATAAACTAAACTTAAATTTACCAAGAAAGCAACAAGAACTACTAGAAAAAATAATTGAAACTGGAACACCAGTTATATTAGTAATTGGTGCAGGAAGTGCATTAACATTTAATGGAGCAGAAGAAAAATGTGCTGCTATATTAGATGCATGGTATCCAGGAAGTCGTGGTGGTAGAGCTGTAGCTGATTTATTATTTGGAAAATGCTCACCAAGCGGTAAATTACCTGTAACTTTTTATAAGGATCTTAATGATATACCGGAATTTACTGATTATTCAATGAAGGGTAGAACGTATCGTTATATGACAGGAGAAAGCTTATATCCATTTGGATATGGATTAACTTATTCTACTGTAGAATTATCAGAGTTAAATGTATCAAATATTAAGGATGAATTCGAAGATGTAGATGTAAGCATAAAAATCACAAATACAGGAAAGTTTGATATAGAAGAAGTAGTACAATGCTATATTAAAGATCTCGTTTCTAAATATGCAGTTCTAAATTATAGCTTAGCAGGATTTAAACGCGTTGAACTAAAGAAAGGAGAAAGTAAAGTTTTAACTATGAAGGTTAAAAAATCATCATTTGAAGTAGTAAATGATGAGGGAGAAAGAATACTTGATAGCAAAAACTTTAAATTGTTTGTTGGCATATCTCAACCAGATAAAAGAAGTGTACAACTCACTGGTGTACAACCTTTAGAAACTACAATAAAATTAATATAAAATTTATGGTGGATTTCTTTGGTTTTAAAGAAAATTGAGTGGATATGACTATTGAAAACTTATAGATATGTATTTTATATAATTTGAATTAAAAAATAGTAGTTGAAAAGTATTACATTTTGTGTGATAATATATTTAACTAGTTAGTACATATAATTTAGGTGCACAAAATTATATGGCGTTTAGGGTTGTTACTGGATTTAGCAGGCAAAGCCTAAATAGATTTGATTTCATTCATATTATTTTATGAAGAAACATATCTATTTGGGCTTTTTTTGAGTTCAAATAGAAGAAAGGATGATTTTGTTGAGAATAAAAAGAGTATTTAATAATAATGTAATTTTGGCATATAAAGGAGATTCGGAAGTTGTTATATTTGGAAAGGGAATAGGCTATCAAAAACAACATGGAGACGAAGTGGATAAAAAATCAATAGAAAAAATATTTAGTTTAACAGAAAAGCAAACAAATCAGTTTGAAGAACTATTTAAAGAAATCTCTAGTGAATACACTGAGCTTACATTAAAAATTATTAAACAGGCAGAATCTGATCTTCAAATAAAATTTGATGGAAGTATATACCTTTCTATTATGGATCATATAAATTATGCTATTATACGAGCAAAAAAAGGGTTGTATGTTAGAAATGAATTAATATGGGAAATCAAAAGAACCTATAAAAAGGAGTATGAAGCTGCATTAAAAACTCTTGACATAATTAAAAGAGAGACTGGAGTTGAATTAAAGGCTGATGAAGCAGGTATAATTGCTATCCATTATTTTAATGCACAAGATCCTAAAAAACGTGTTAAAACTGATTATAAAGCAGTGGAAATCATTCAAGATATTGTTAAGATCATTCAATATCATTTTCATATTGAATTTGACGAAGATGAGTTAAGTTTTAACCGGTTAATGACTCACTTAAGATATTTCATTAATAGTTTAATAAATAATGAAAGAAGAAGTAATCAACTGGATGATAAATTTTTTTATAGTCAGGTTAAGAAAAAATATACTGATACATATGATTGCGTTTTAAAGATAAATAAATATATTAGAGAAAAATTAGGAAAAGATGTAGCAGATGAAGAATCACTTTATCTAATTATGCATATTCAGCGTATTGTAGAAAAATCCAATTCTACAGAATAATTTATGGAGGGATTGTTATGGATTATAAGAATTACGTTAATAATTTAGTAGAGGCACTTGGAGGTGTAGAAAATATATCAAGTGTCACCCATTGTGCAACAAGATTGCGTTTTTTAATGATAGATAAAAGTAAGATTAAGAAAGAAAAAATAGAAGCATTAAATGAAACGGTAGGAACTGTAGAAGCTCAAGGAACATTTCAAATAATTATTGGGACAAGTGTTGTGGATGTTTATGATGAATTAATTAAAATCAAGGGGATTTTAGCTGATGGTGAGGATGATTCTAATAAAGAAGATTTAGAAAAGCAATCAAAATTAGATAAAGCTTTAGGGACTATTTCAGCAATTTTTACTCCATATATACCAGTTTTAGCATCAGCGGGTATTATTAAAGGTTTTCTAGCACTGCTTATTAATGTTGGATGGCTTACTCAAGAGTCTAATACCTATTCAATACTAAGTGCAGCAGGTAATTCACTTATTTATTTCTTTCCAATATTATTAGCTTTTACGGCAGCAAAGAAGTTTGGAGCTAATCCGTATATTGGGGCTGCAATTGGGGCTGCATTGCTTGAGCCTAACTTAACTGCAATTAATATTACTGGAAAAACTATTAATTTTATTGGAATAAATTTTGTCGCACAATCTTTTGAGAATACTGTAATTCCAATTATTTTAGGCATGTGGGCTTTCTCATATTTAGAAAAAGGATTAAAAAAAGTATTGCCTAAAGTATCACAATTGATAATTGTTCCATTAATATGCTTAGTAGTGATGGTGCCAGCAATTTTAATAATATTTGGACCGATAGGGTCATTTATAGCAAATGGAATAGCTTTTGCTTATCAATGGTTATTAAATTTTAGTCCTGCTTTAATGGGAGTATTATTTGGTGGTTTCTTTATTTATGTTATTATGCTAGGTATGCATTGGGTTATACTACCAATACAGTTACAAATTTTGGCTAGTAATGGTGTCGAATATTCATTATGTTCAGGTGGTTTGGGAAATTATGCATTATTGGGTGTTTGTTTGGCAGTATTAGCTATCTCTAAAGATAAGCAAACGAAAACTATGGCGGCTTCAGCATCCTTTGTAAATTTTCTATCTGGAGTTACTGAACCGGGATTATATGGTATTGTATTAAAAAATAAAAAATACTTTATATCTTTAACAGTTGCAGGAGCAGTTGGAGGTTTATTAAGTGGAATTTTCGGTTGTTATATAACAAATTTTGCTTTTACTGGACTATTTGGATTACCTGCCTTTGCATCATCACCTACGTCAATTTATTATTTTATTTCAGTAGTGGTAACAATTGCAATTGCATTTATATTAACAATTATTTTGGAAAAAAGTATAAAGTCAAAGGCACAAGAAAATTTAAATGTAGAAAAAGAAAACTCGGTAACTATTTTAAATACGCCTGTTAGTGGAAATATTATAGAATTATCAAAAGTAAATGATCCAGTTTTTTCCACAGAAACTATGGGTAAAGGAGTTGCGGTAATTCCTGACTCTAATACTGTTGTTTCTCCTGTTGATGGTGAAATAACATGTATGTTTCAAACAAAACATGCAATTGGAATAACAACAAAAAATGGGGTTGAAATACTAATTCATATAGGAATAGACACTGTAAGATTAGAAGGAAAATATTTTGAAAACTATATTGAGCAGGGACAAAAAGTAAAAGCTGGAGACAAACTGGTAGAGTTTGATCGTGAAAATATAGAAAAAGAAGGTTTAGATACTATAGTTATGCTTATTATAACCAATTCACCAAATTATTCAGATGTAAGATTAATAGCATCAAATAATATAAATGTAAACGAACCTTTATTAGAAGTAAAATAACATAGAAGTTAAGGAAACTTTGTTTCCTTTTTCTTTTAAGGAAGGAAAGAAGAGTAATGAAATTTAAATATTTATTTAAACCTATTAAGATAAATAATATGATTTCTAAAAATCGTATTGTAGCAGCACCTGTCGGAGATGTCTTCGAAGAAAAAGCTTTAGGTGGGGCAGGAATAGTGATTGCTGGACATGCAATAGTAGAGTTTGGAAAATCTAGCTTTGCAAGTGCAGATGAGCCAGATATTTTTACTAAGTATGAAGTGGAAAAAACAAGACAGAGAATTTTAAAGATTCACCAGGCAGGAGCTAAAGCATCAATTGAAATTTTTCATGCTGGGCAATATGCAAGGGCTCATGAATATGCTAAAGGCCCAGTTTCATTTAGACGTGAGGATGGGTCTGAAGTAAGAGCAATGGATGAGGAAATGATGGAAGAAACTCTAAAATGTTATGGAGAAGTTGCAAAAAATGCAAGAGATTTAGGTTTTGATATGATTTTTATGCACTTTGGCCATGGGTGGTTACCAGCTCAATTTTTATCTCCTTTATTTAATAAACGTGAAGATGAATATGGGGGAAGTTTTGAAAATAGAATTAAGTTTCCTAAAAAAATATTAGAAACTGTAAGAAATGCAGTGGGAAAAGATTTCCCAATTGATATGAGAATTAGTGCATATGAGTGGGTGCCAGGATCAATTGAATTTGAGGAAGTAAAAGAATTTATTAAAATTGTTGAACCATATATTGATACTGTACAAATATCAGCAGGGTTAGATATTAATCATGAAGGAAATGTTCATATGGCAACAACAAATTTTGAAGAGCATATGCCAAATGTTAAATGGGCTAGTGAAGTGAAAAAGAGTGTAAACATACCAGTTTCAGTAGTAGGAGCTGTTCTTTCACCTAAAGAAGCCGATGATTTAATTTCGTCAGAAAAGGTAGACATGGTTGCTTTTGGAAGAGCATTTTTAGCAGATCCTAATTGGCCTAAAAAAGCTATGAATGATAATGATGAAGATATTGTACCTTGTTTACGTTGTTTACAATGCTATCATATAGCAACAAACCGTAGAAATGTTGGATGTTCAGTTAATCCTAGGTATACAAATGAAGAATTTATTCCTAAAGAAGCAGAGCCAGCATCAGTTAAAAAGAAGGTTGTTATTATTGGAGGAGGCCCCGCAGGAATGAAAGCTGCTATTACAGGGTCATTAAGAGGCCATGAAGTTATTTTGTTAGAAAAAGAAAAAGAACTTGGTGGACAACTTCGCTATGTAGCTAAAGAATATTATAAGGAAGACGTAAAACGTTATTTAAGTTATTTAACTACTCAAGTTAAGAAAAGCAGTATAGATTTAAGATTAGGAGTAGAAGCAACTAGAGAATATGTAGAATCTATTAAGCCAGATTCAGTTATTATAGCGGTTGGAGCGGAAGAAGTGTTACCACCAATTAAAGGTATAAATATGAATCATGTCATGAAAGGGACTACATCAATAGAAAATGAAGATAAGATCGGTGATAATGTTGTAATTATCGGTGGAGGAACTATTGGTAGTGAAATAGGATTAGAATTAGCTTTAATTAAAGGAAAAAATGTAAGTATTATTGAAATGGGTAAAGAACTTGCCCCTCAAGGAAATTTGTTATATAAAATAGCTCTAAGACAAAAAATGGAGAAGGCAGAAACATTAAAAATTCTATTAGAAGCAACTTGCTTAGAAATAAGAGAAAATGGAGTAGTTGTTAGAACTAAAGAAGGTAAAGAAGAAATAATTAAAGCAGATAATGTTATTGTATGTACAGGATTAAGAGCGAAAGGAGATTTAGCTGAATCATTTTATGGAATAACTCCAGATGTTGCAATGATTGGAGATTGTAATAAACCTAGAAATATTATGGATGCTACTTTTGAAGGATATTCAATTTCTTTAAATATTTAGTATTGAATATGTAATGCTTATATTAAATTATATGCTTATACTATTTTTAATAATGTTTTTATTAAGTAAATTATTATTATAGTAATATCAAGTATACATGTAAAAGCTTAAAATGGGATAGTAAATAGATATATAGGTATTAATGTATACAAAGTTTAATAATCTTTATCAAGAAGAAAATTTAAATCAGATTTTATTAGATCTATTAGCAGGGTATTCTAAAATCAAAGTAAAAGAGATCTTACCATTTTGGTAGGATCTCCTTTTTAGATAGGAAAAAACAATTATAACTATTATTAAAGCTATGATTACAATGGTTAAAATGAATTATAAGCAACAGTTACCCATGTTTCTTAATTACAATAATAAACTTTTACTCCGAATTTAGGTGTTATATAACAATAATTAAAATATTTTCAAGAAATAAAACCAACGCAATATATAAGAATTAACTTACTGTTTTATTGAAAATTAGTAAGTAACATTATTAAGTTTTTAAATGGTATTATATTCACTTAATAAATCACAAAAGTTCAAAACTAATTTTAATGAATTTTTAGCTTTTGGATTGTTAATTTTAGAGTTATTAAACATTATTTATGAAAAATTACAAAAATAAATTAAAATGAAATGATTTTCTTATAAATCATTGAAAGAACAATAGATCTTAAGCTATAATAAGGAAGAAATTTTACGAATATAAAAGAGCAATATAATATTTTAAATATATTAGCTTTAGAAAGAGGATAAAGGCTATGGCAAAGAATGAAACAAAAGATATGACTACAGGTAATCCATTTAAAATTATTTTGGGATTTTCAATTCCATTATTGTTTGGAATGCTATTTCAACAGTTTTATAGTATGGCAGATACAATTATAGTAGGGAAATATTTGGGCGTTGATTCTTTAGCGGCAGTAGGGTCAACAAGTTCAATAAATTTTATGATAATTGGATTTTGCATGGGGATTTGTAATGGTTTTGCAATACCAGTAGCACAAAAATTTGGAGCATCTGATTATAAACTTTTACGTAAATATGTAGCTAATAGTGCATGGTTATCAATTATAATTTCAGCTATAATGACAGTTATAGTATGTGTATTTTGCAGAGATATTTTAGTTTTGATGAGGACACCAGAAAATATTATTGATGGTGCATATGATTATATATTTGTAATATTTTTAGGAATACCAGTAACATTTCTTTATAATTTGTTAGCAGGTATTATTCGTTCACTTGGAGATAGTAAGACACCACTTATTTTTTTAATTATATCTTCAGTGATTAATGTTATTTTGGGCTTATATTTAATAATATTTGTGCATATGGGAGTAGAAGGATCAGCTTTGGCTACGGTTATATCACAGGGAATATCAGGAGTATGTTGCTTAATATTTATGAGAAAAAAATATGAAATTCTTAAATTTGAAAAAGATGAATTAAAAATTGATGTAAGATGTATTAAGAAGTTATGTTATATGGGAATACCAATGGGCTTACAATATTCTATTACAGCTATAGGTAGTGTAATATTACAAACATCAGTAAATAATCTTGGTTCAGATGTGGTAGCTTCAGTTGCTGCTGGGTCTAAGATATCTGCGTTTTTATGTTGTCCGTTTGATGCACTTGGTTCAACAATGGCTGTATATGCTGGACAAAATGTTGGGGCTAGAAAGTTAGAACGTATAAGTCAAGGAATAAAGAGCAGCATAATTATAGGATCAGTGTATTCAATAATAGCTCTTATTGTATCAATTTTCTTTGGAAAGAGCATAGCATTAATATTTATAGATAGTAGTGAAACACAAATACTTTCACAAGTAATTAAATATTTAATAATGACAGCAACTTTTTATATTCCATTATGTTTTGTAAATGTAGTACGTTTTACTATTCAGGGAATGGGATATTCAATGTTTGCAATACTTGCCGGAGTATGTGAGATGATAGCAAGAACAGTGTGTGGATTTGTTTTAGTTCCTATATTTGGATATATAGCAGTATGTTTTGCTAGTCCAGTTGCATGGATATGTGCAGATGCATTTTTGATACCAGCATATGGTGCTGTATTAAAGGATTTAAAGAAAGAGATTGATATAACAATACATGAAGAACAAATGTTAGAAGGAGAGGTTGTAAAAGAGAATATAGAAATATAACTTGTAAAATTGATACCTTTTAGCATATCAGTTAGAAGGACTTTTTTATTCTTTAGGAAATTATATTCATGGATAATCTGTGGATAATTCATTTTTAAAAATATTGCAATAGACTAAATGCATAGTTCCTAAAGAATAAAAAATAAATTATATGCGCCTGGTCTTTTCTTCGGCAAGCTCAGAAAATCCAGAGTGCGCTGAAAAAAATCGACGGCTTAAAGGATTACGTTTTATAAAAGCTATTGTATTCTATTGGATTTGTATTTTTATAGAAGACTATATCATAGTCGCCTTGGCGATTTTTTTATTTTTAAGGTGGTGATAAAATGACATTACAGCAATTAAAATATGCAATTGAAATTGCAAAATGTGGATCAATTAATATTGCTGCTAGAAAGCTTTTTATTACTCAGCCAAGCCTTTCTAATGCAATTAGAGAACTTGAAACTGAACTAAATATAAGTATTTTTCAGCGTACAAACAGAGGAATTAGTGTTTCAGTTGATGGAGCAGAATTTTTAGGTTATGCACGACAAGTAGTTGAGCAAACAGAACTGTTAGAAAAACGATATTTTAATACAAAGCCTTCAGCACAACATTTTTCTGTATCAACTCAGCATTATGCCTTTTCTGTCAATGCTTTCGTTAACTTAATAAAAGAATATGGAAATAACGAATATGAATTTAGTCTAAGAGAAACGAAAACCTATGAAATTATTGACGATGTAAAAAATCTTAGAAGTGAAATAGGAGTTTTATACTTAAATGAGTTTAATTCAAAAATTCTTAATAAACTCTTTAAGGAAAACAATTTAAAGTTTACAAAGTTATTTGTGGCAAAACCACATGTATTTATTAGTATAAATAATCCTCTTTCAAAGCAAAAAGTAGTAACTATTGAAGATTTGAGGGATTATCCATATTTATGTTTTGAGCAGGGAGAATATAATTCATTTCATTTTTCTGAAGAAATACTAAGTACTCTTTCTCATAAAAAAAACATAAAAGTTAGTGATAGAGCAACTCTTTTTAATCTATTAATTGGATTAAATGGGTACACTATATCAACGGGAGTTCTAAGTTCTGATTTAAATGGAAATGATATTATTGCTGTACCTCTAGATGTCAATGAAGAAATAATAGTTGGTTGGATTTCACATAAAAGTATTAAGCTTAGCAAACTTGCGAATATTTACATTGATGCATTAAATGAAATTATTTCAGAATTTATATAAGATTTATTTCTAGTGCTTTTAAAAACAAGATTTACATATTTCAGCTATAGTATAAAACTATAACAAGTAATAGTTTTTTGGAGTTACACTATAATTAAATTTATGTGATATGATTACTTCAATAAAAATTTTTGATAAAAGATTGTTTTTAAAATTAGATTAACAATTTTTATAGGAGGAATAATTATGAATAACAATGCACCGTTTAAATATGATATTGTAGGAAGTTTTTTAAGACCTGATTATTTAAAGAAGGCAAGAAGTGAATATGCAAATGGAAAAATTACAGCAGAAGAGCTAAAAAAAGTTGAAAATGTAGCAATTACAGATTTAATTACAAAACAGAAAGCAGCTGGACTTAGAGTTATAACAGATGGAGAGTTTAGGAGGAGTTCATGGCATCTTGATTTTATGTGGGCATTTAATGGTGTTGGACATGAGAAGACAAAGGATGGAATTCCGTTTGATGGAGAGGCAGCATTAATTGATGACACATTCCTTATTGGAAAAGTATCTGTTAACAGTCATCCTTTTGTTGAACATTTTAAATTTGTAAAACAATTTGAAGATGATAATACTGTTGCTAGACAGACAATTCCTGCACCAGCACAGTTTTTATTTCAGATGATTATCCCTGAAAATTTGGAAAAAACAAAAGCCATTTATCCAAACGAAGAAGAGTTGATTTTAGATATTGCAGATGGATACAAAAAAGTTATTAAAGACTTATATGCAGCAGGATGCAGGAACATCCAGTTTGATGATTGTACATGGGGAGTATGCGTTGATCCTAATGCTTGCTTAATTTTTGGTACTGATGAAGATGGCCTTCAAGATAATATTGAAAAATTAATAAGAATCAATAATCTTGCTATTGAAGGTAAGCCAGAAGACCTTGTAATTAACACTCATATATGTAGAGGAAATTTTCATTCTACATGGGCGTGCCAGGGAGGTTATGACAGTGTAGCAAAAGATCTCTTTGCAAAAGAAAATGTACAGGCCTTTTATTTGGAATTTGATGATGAACGTTCTGGTGATTTTGAATCACTTAAATATGTAGGTAAAGATAAGAAAGTTGTATTAGGACTCATTACAACAAAATCTCCTGTACTTGAGAATAAACATGATATAATTAAACGTATCAAAGAAGCTTCAAAATACATTCCATTGGAACGCTTATGTTTAAGCCCTCAGTGTGGATTTGCATCTACGGAAGAAGGTAATAAACTTACAGAAGAAGAACAATGGGCAAAATTGAAACTGGTTCAGGAAGTTGCAAAAGAGGTATGGAAATAAAATTATTGATTTAAAAAGAATATTATTTAAGCAGACTTGAAATATAGTCTGCTATTTTTATGAAAAATGTTTTTCTAAATTAAAATAAAAAACTTGTAAATTTTACAAAAAAGTATTAGTATATAATAAGAAATTTAATAATTCAGATGAAGATAGCGGGAGAGTTATGGCTATGGCTATACACCGAAGAAGTAAATCTTTCAGGTACCTAATAACATATTAGAGATGACCGCTATTGGATGAATCCTTGGAGAGACTCTTTATAATGAGCACCGAAGGAGAAAGCTGTATAGCGAAACTCTCAGGTAAAAGGACAGGGTAGTTAACATATCTTAAAAAGTAATTTATATTTAATTACTTTATTTAGACCTTATCTATTCATAATTTGTATCTCCAACTAATAAATATTCATAATTTTGAAAGGCGGAGAATAATATGTCAGAAAATGAAAACTTGTCTAGAGGCCTTAAAAATCGTCATGTTCAATTACTTGCAATTGGAGGTGCAATTGGTACAGGCTTATTCCTTGGATCAGGCAGGTCTATTAGCTTGGCTGGCCCATCTATTTTATTTGCGTATGCCATAACAGGAACAGTTTGTTTTTTTATTATGCGCGCCCTTGGAGAACTATTACTTTCTAACTTAAACTATCATTCATTTGTAGATTTTGTACATGATTATTTAGGAAACGGATCAGCATTTATTACTGGATGGACATATTGGTTCTGCTGGATTTCACTTGCCATGGCTGACTTAACTGCTGCTGGACTTTATATACAATACTGGTTTCCCAATATAGCTCAGTGGGTTCCAAGCCTTATAGTTCTTATAGTTTTACTAATTATGAATCTTACAACAGTGAAGTTGTTTGGAGAAATGGAATTCTGGTTTGCATTAATTAAAATTGTTGCAATTTTAGCATTAATTATAATTGGTACATTTATGATAATAAAAGGATTCTCTACAGATGCTGGTACATCTAGCTTTACAAACCTTTGGAATAATGGTGGTTGGCTCCCAAATGGAATAAAAGGTTTTGTACTTTCATTTCAAATGGTTGTATTTGCTTTTACTGGAATTGAATTAGTTGGATTAACAGCTGGTGAAACTGAAAATCCAGAACATGTTATTCCAAAAGCCATTAATAATATTCCAATTAGAATTATTATTTTTTATATTGGGGCGCTTATTGTTATTATGAGTATATACCCATGGAATTCAATTAATCCAGATAAAAGTCCATTTGTACAGGTATTTAGCGCAGTAGGAATTACAGCAGCAGCAAGTATTGTAAATTTCGTTGTACTAACATCAGCTGCATCTGCTTGTAATAGTGGTATTTTCAGTACAAGCCGTATGGTTTATTCTCTTGCTAAAGAAAATAATGCACCTGAGTCAATGAAAAAATTAACACCTAATCAAGTACCTTCTAATGCTATAATATTCTCTGCAGCTGTGATTTTTATTTCAGTTATTCTGAATTATATTATGCCAGAAGGGGTATTTGTGCTAATTACAAGCATATCAACATTCTGCTTTATCTTTATTTGGGCAATTATAGTTATTTGTCATTTAAGATATCGCAAAACTAATCCTGAACTTGCATCTAGGAGCAAATTCAAAATGCCACTGTACCCAATTGCTAATTATATAATTTTAGCATTTTTAATTTTTGTTATAGGTATATTAGCACTTAATAAAGAAACTCGTGTGGCTTTATTTGTAACACCAGTATGGTTTATAATGCTTGGGGTGATTTATAATATACTTAAATTAAAGACGAAAAATGAGGAAGCTGTCAAAGGAGATTTAGTATAGAATTCAAATTATAGATATATTACTTTAGCGTACTTAGGAAATCCGGAAAATTTAATAAATTATTTTTAAATTCATTAGTGAACTCTAGCATTTTTATCATCTAATATTAATATGGTAAAAATGCTAGAGCCTTTTTTTATTCTATTGGATTTATGTTTTATAGGTGATTATATCATAGTCGCCTTGGCAATTTTGTTATTAAATTTTAAGTGGAATAATATGTTAATATAGAATATACGAATATACCAGTAAAAATTAATGAATTTAATTATCTAAAAAATTTTTACGAACATCTTCTAAATTTACATTTTCCAAAGAATCTGTTACTTCGATTCCAATTGCAGCTATATTGTTATTGACTACTACATATGATCCACTTTTATCTATATTAAAATCTACGTCTATAATACCTTTCTTACCTGTAAATGTAGTTACAACATCACCAGTTTCTCCATCATATAAGGTGAAAGTGCTATCTGGATTATCATATGAATCAAGATCTAATGAAAGGTTTGTTTTTATGCCTTTTTCTAATACTACTACAAGTGGTTCAAATTCATAACCGGTTCCCTTAATATTTAAACTCTGTGTATCTCCAGAAATATTAGCCTTTTTAATCAATCTATCAGTTGAAACCTTACTTAAATCATCACCATATATACTTGGAGTTTGCTCAGCATCAGTTACTGTATTACCTGTGCAGCAACTCATTCCACTACTTGGTTGTGGCAATGATGGATCTGCCTTAGATGTATCCACAGAATCAAGATTATCAGTAACCTTAATAACTCCTCTTATCATTCCCATCCAACAACTGAAATTTATATCTTTATCTTCTGGAGTAAATTCAATTATGTTTTCACCAGAATTTAGAGTTTTCTGTATATTTAAAGATGGTATTACCACAGCATTATTACAGGAATTTAACTTACTTCCTGTTATTATCCACTTAACAGGCATTCCTTTTTGTACATAAAATACATTAGGTGTATACCCATTATTATCTGCTGTCATATTTATTATTTGAACTCCATTTTCAATAGTTGGTTTAGCTATATTAGTTTGAGATGCATTTGCTGAAGTACCTTGTGCTAATGTTCTTATATTAGGAAGGCCAAAACCTGCAAGTGCAAGGCCTCTATTTCCCATTATTAATCCAAGTATTATTACTAAAAATCCACTAAACTTTAATAATTGTTTTGTATAACCTTTGCTTAAAAATCCAGATATAGCCCCAAAGCCTAACATTAAAGGAACTGTTCCTAAAGAAAATACAAACATTGATAATGCTCCATTCATTGCACTACCAGTACCTAATGCATAAAGCTGCATTGTTTGCAAAGGGCCACAAGGCATTAATCCATTTAACATTCCAACTAAGAAAGGAGTTTTAGGTTTCTTTTTTATAGAACATGAAGACCAGGGTAACCTAATATTAAGCTTTCTAAAAATAGAGAATCCTGCCATGTTTAATCCCATTATAACCATAAATACTCCTGCAAATATTTGAAGCCCTGCTTTCACATTAAGTGATAATGATAGGACAGAACCTAAAGCACCTACAATAGCACCAATAATTGTATAAGAAGTTACTCTTCCTGCATTATATAAAATTGCAGGCATTAAAGTCTGAAACTTACTTTTTTCTTCTTTTAAAATACTTTGTGTAAGCATTATACCGCCACACATACCAACACAATGAATTGATGTAAGCATACCAACAATAAATAATACCATATAAGATGCATTATTTAGAGCAGAGCTCATATCAAATCCCGCATTAGAATTACCAATTAGTAAAATAGCAGCAACCACAACAAAAAAGCCTGCGAATTTAATATTATTTGAATTTTTTGTACTATAACCAGCTTTCTTAATAGCTTCTTTTAATTGTTCAATATTGCAAATCACACTATCATATTCAACAGTTACTTGCTGAGCACTATAGCTAGCAATTACATTTACAACTCCATTAACTTTCTTTAATGCACTCTCTATTTTGCCTTCACATGAAGTACATGTCATGTCATAAACCTTAATAATCTCTCTTTTGATCTTCATATTTGCCTCCATCAAATTACTTTATTTTATTTCAAAATATATTTAAATAGTAATTTATCTTTAGATATATTAATTTTAGTAAAAAGTTGTGAAGATTTTATGAGGATTAAAGAAATAGAAAATATATTTAATTATGTAATTACATATAAGAAGCTTTAAATTTATAGCGATAATGAGTTTTTATCCATTTTAATATTATAATTTGATGAATTGTTAGAATTTTAAAGAAACATTAAGATAACTCTGTTAAATCAGTATTTTTCTTTAAAAATAATTATTATTTGAACTTTGAATAAAGTAAAATAAAAATCTATAATTATAGTTAAATATATAGTAATGAAATATTTATTATATATTTAACTTTTAAAATAAATGGAGGTATTATTATGAAAAAATTATTTAAATGTACAGTATGTGGATTTATAAGTGAAGGTGAAGAAGCTCCTGAAAAATGTCCAAAATGCAACATGGGTAAAGAAAAATTTGTTGAATTAAGCAAGGAAGATGCAGATAAGATCTATCAATCTGACAGAACTAATGATATTCATGCAGAAATCATAGTTTTAGCTGATAAAATTGCTAAACTTTGCAATGAAGGTATAGAAATAAAATTAGATCCTATGTGCGTAGCAGCATTTGAAAAAGCAAAAAATGAGGTTTGGACAATAAAGCAAAGATCAAAAGCTGAATTAGCAGGACACATGAACAAAGGAAAGTGGTAAAACGAGATTTATTCTAATATAGAAAACATAAAAACTAAATTATTATAAATTCTACGTAAATCCATAGTCTATCCATATGATTCTTATTTGAACAATGGACAGGCTATGAATTCTAATGTATAAGTCAACAAATTCTATAACATATATTATGAAATTAATCTGTTTATTACATAGCTCAAGTAATATTATGAAAAGCTTCTGATTATACTCATAAAATGAGTATTCTTTAAATACCATTCTAAAATATTCAATTAATTTTTGTCCAATCTATAAGAAAAGAGTACTACTCAATTTTAGATTTGGCTTTTAATATCAATTCATCTTTTTCAGGTGGTTATTTAATAGTTTGGATTATGCTTTCCATTTGTTGTATTTCTTTTGTCTGTGTATCAATTATATTTTCAGCCATATTTTTTATTGTGTTATTATCAGTATATTTTAAAATTGTTTCTGACATATCTATTGCCATTTGATGATGAGTAATCATTCCTTTAGCAAATGCTTCATCTACGTTTTTAAATGTTTGATGAGACATAGTATGGTTAGCCGTTTTATTATACTCCTTGAAATAATCAGTTTCTTTATCAGTATCTATTTGAATATTTTTTTTAAGTTCTTGAATTAATTGTTTCATATCTTCAATTTCTGAAACTTGAACATTGATTATATCATTAGCAATTTTTTTTAGTTCTTCATTTTCTCCATCATGTTGTAAAAAGTTTTCAGACATACTAACAGCAGATTCATGGTGTGGGATCATACCGTAAAGAAAGTCAATAGATACATCACCAGTATGAGGTATTCCATCCATTTCACTCATCATGGTATCCATTAATTTATTATCTTTATCTAAATAATTTATCATATCTGGATCTTGAATATTATTGTTATTATGATATATAAAGATACCTCCTGATACTAATATTATACAAATTAGAATACCACTAATCAAAAATTCACTTTGTTTTATCATTTTTTTATACTCCTTAATTTATAAATTTTAATTTATGAAGTTAACATATGATCTGTAAACTTTAAATTAATTGTATTTTAACAAATAAATATGTAGATTATATGTAGACAGGAATGTGTGTATATATATTAACAATATTGATAATTGTATCCAATAGTTGTACAATAATAAAAAAATAGAGATTTATAAAAACAATAATTATTATTAACTTATTATTAATATTATAATATAAGGGGAAATGTGAAGTGGATAAAACAAAGAAGAAAGATTTATTTTAACGTAAGAGTTATTTTATTTGTAATTGATGAGATTGCAAAAATATATATGCTGAATCAAGAAATTCAGTGAGAAAGTTATTAGATTATATTATTTAGAGAACATATGTAATATAGAATTCTAAATTTAACATATATAACATAAATAAAATTCATTTTCATATAATTAAGTTAAGGAGTAATAGAAATGAATGATGATGATTTTATAAAACTAGTAAAAAAATTACAGTCAGATGAATTGACTGAAAAACTAATATATATGAGAATTGCTGAAGATACTAATAATGTTGAGGATAAGAAGACTTTGAGATTAATAGCTAGTGAAGAACAAAAGCATTATGATGTTTGGAAAAGATACACAAAGCGTGATGTAAAGCCTAATCGAGCACTTGTATTTTGGTATACATTGTTATCTAAAATATTAGGATATACATTTGCAGTCAAAATAATGGAAATAAGACAAAACAAATATATTAATAAATCAATAAAGATATTATTAGAAAAAAATATACCAGAATCAGTGATAGTATTTACAGAGGAACAGGTGCATGAACAGAAATTATTAGGAATGATAGATGAAGATAGATTAAAATATGTAGGGTCTATGGTTTTGGGATTAAATGACGCATTGGTAGAATTTACTGGATGTTTAGCAGGATGGTCGTTTGCTATGCAAAGTAATAAATTAATTTCTTTAGCAGGACTTATTACAGGAATATCTGCTACACTATCTATGGCTTCTTCAGAATATTTATCAGCTAAAAATGAAGGCAATAAAAATGCGGCAAGATCAGCAATTTATACAGGAGTTGCATATTTGATTACAGTGGTAATATTAATTCTTCCATATTTATTATTACCAGATAATATGTACATGATGTCATTAGGGGTTATGTTAATTGCAGTTATAGTAATAATTGCTGCATTTAATTATTATATCTCAATTGCTAAGGATTTATCATTCAAAGAAAAATTCAAAGAAATGTCTATTGTTAGCCTTTCAGTAGCTGGAATATCTTTTGTCATTGGATTATTAGTAAAAAGATTTCTAGGAATAGATATTTAATTAGCCTAATGGAAGAAGAAAAATAAAAGACAGTAGAGATTTTGTATAAAAACAAAATTCTACTGTCTTTTAAGTGCATTATGAATTTTAGTATAAAATTAAAAAGGCTTATTTTCTTTCATTAATATCAAAATCACTTTTAGGAATATGAGGAGATTTTTTATTAGCCACATATATCAATCCTTTCATATTAAATTATCTATTACATAATATATATGGTTTAAAAGTATGATTTTAGAGTCTTTTAGATTTTAAAAGAAAAGAATTATAGAATTAATATGTGTTTATGTGTAAGAATTATAATTTTTGTAAATCAATGATTTTATAAAGAAATAATCTTTAAAATAGTAATGTTTATATTCATAAAATCTTAAGAATTTGCTTATTTATTGCGGATTGGAGCAAGTATATAAGCTATTAAAGCATATAAAAATAAATCCATATCATTAATAAAGACAAAATAAAATATGCTATTCCTAAGTTCTCAAGAATAGCATATTTTAAATTTGTTTAATTTCTTCTATTTGTGCAAAGCGATTAGTAATTATTCCTTTGCAATTTTTTAGTTTTATAGTTTATCTAAATATTCACCATAGCCAAGTTCTTCCATTTTATCTTTTGGAATGAATTTTAATGAAGCTGAATTTATACAATATCTTAATCCTCCTAATTCATCAGGACCATCATTAAAGACATGACCTAAGTGAGAATCTCCATTTGTACTTCTTACTTCTGTTCTAAACATTCCATGACTAAAATCTGAATGTTCTTTTACATATCCTTTATTTATAGGTTTAGAAAAAGCTGGCCATCCACAACCTGAGTTGAACTTGTCTTTTGAAGAAAATAGAGGTTTCCCTGTGATTACATCTACATAAATTCCTTCATCAAAAATTTCATTATATTCATTATCAAAAGGTGGTTCTGTTCCATTTTCTTGGGTAACTTTATATTGAATAGGTGTTAATTTATTTTTGAGTTCTTCTTTTTTAAAAGTTGATATTTTCCATGTATTTTCTATAAAATTTTTTCTACCAGAACCTTCATAATATGCTTTATATCTAAAAGGATTTTTCTTATAGTAATCTTGATGATATTCCTCGGCAGGATAGAATTCCTCTGCTTTTAATATTTTTACTGCTATGGGTTTACTAAATATTCCACTCTTATCTAAATTCATCTTATATTCTTCAGCTATGAGCTTTTGTTCATTATCAGTATAAAAGACAGCTGTTTCATAACTCTTTCCTCGATCATTAAATTGACCACCTTCATCTGTTGGATCAATACTCATAAAAAATGCTTCAACTAATTCCACATACTTTATTATTTCTTCGTCATATAGAATTTCTACAGCTTCATAATGCCCTGTTTCTTTTGTACATACTTCTTCATATGTAGGATTTTTTACATGACCACCAGTATAACCTACAACTATTTTTTGTACACCATCATATGAATCAAATGGCTTTACCATGCACCAAAAGCATCCGCCAGCAAAAATAGCTTTCTTTAATTTACTCATTTGTATATACCTCCTTGTACATTTTTTTGTATATATCTTTATTAATATTATAACTATAATTTCAATAATTTAAATACAATATACGCTTATTCTATTTAATACATTAATTTTTATTCATATAGTTGCAAAATGCCAAAAATACGTATTCAATATTAATTTAGTAAAAATGAAATTTTATAAGAAACTCATTTTTCATGATAAAAAATAGGGAATTTTAATGGTCATATTTCGCATTTTAAGTGTCTATTATATGATTATAGTCAATTTTCGGTGAATCTTTTTTGTAAAAATAATAATTTTAATGCCAAAAAATGTAACAGTTTATATTGTTATGTAATATTATATATTATAAAAAATGTAAACAAAGGAGTAATTAGAATGGATAACGATAATATTGATTCTATTTTTAGAGATTTTAATGTTACTGTACTATCTATACCAATTGTATATGATTTCTTCGGTGACCATGATCCAGATGGAATTATGTATATACTAAAAGAATATAAAGATGAAGTAAAGAATAAAGCTATAGCAAATTTTTATAATAAAGATGAAAATGGGCTTCCTCTTCCAAGACCTACAGAAGAAGTTCAGCCTCTTACAATAAGAGCAAATGTTGGAGAGACTATAAGAATAGAGTTTGAGCATAATGAAGATAGAAGATTATCTATTCACATGCAAGGACTTAAGTACAAAAATATATTATCTGATGGCGCTAATGTAGGCTATAATGGCGATTCTACAGTTGGCCCAGGTGAAAAGATAACTTATGAATGGTACGCAGATAGAGAAGGAATATTTTACTTTAGTGATATGGGTGATACTAGATTTAGCGAAAAAGGAACTAATATACACGGCTTGTTTGGAGCACTAATAGTTCAAGCAAAGGGAGCTAGTTGGACAGATCCTGTAGATGGAAATGAGATGAAAAGCGGTATATTTGCTGATATTCATAATCCATCTAAGCCGAGTTTTAGAGAGTATGCAGTGTATTTTCATGATGAACTTGAAGCTGTAAATAGATTTGGAAAACCAATTATAGATCCTCATACTGGAATGCGAATTGCTGTAACTGCCATAAGTTACAGATCAGAGCCTATGGTAAATAGAGCTGCTTTTATACCAGATAAAGATGTAGGTTTTAAGTTCTGTAATCCATGTAATCCTAAGGATAACATCAATATAATAGATATAAAAAAGCCAATGGAGCATCATGTAGTAGATGGAGAAGATGTTTCTATGAGTTCTTGGACTTATGGTGATCCAGCAACGTTTATACCAAGAGCATATAAAGGTGACCCTTCTAAGTTTAGACTTATACATGGAGGGGTACAAGAAACACATGTATTCCATCTTCACACACACCAATGGAGGTTAGAGCCGGATAATACTGATTCAACAATAATAGACTCTATATCAGTAGGACCTCAAGAAAGTTATACTCTGGATATATTATATGGTGCAGGAAGTTTAGTCGGATCTATAGGAGATCATATATGGCATTGTCATTTATATCCTCATTTTCATGAAGGAATGTGGTCATTATGGAGAGTATTTGATAGATTGGAAACTGGTGAAAATGTATTACTTGAAAATGGCCAAGTAATAAGTCCATTGTATCCAGATGGAACTATTATAAAAGAGTTAAAACCACTTCCAGATAGAACTCCACCTCCTGCAAAGGATTTAGATCATCCAGGGTATCCTAATTTTATAAACGGAAAATTTAGAGAAAGACCAAAGCAGCCACCTTTAGGGATAATAAACCAAAAGGGAGAAAATAAAATATGTCCAACTGAGTTGGAGTCTGATAATTTTGCAGATAATTTTACTAAAGGAGCTTTATACACCCAACCTTGTCCTAATAAAAAAGATAAGTGTGGATGTAAAAAGGCAGATGTTATTTTTGAACTATTTGTATTACAAGCAAAATTAGTATACAACAAATCAGGATGGAATGACCCATATGGAAGATTTTATGTTACAAAAGAGCAAATAGAAGAATACACAGAGTGCAAGGTAACAAATGAAAATAAAGAGGAATTAGCTAAGAGATATGTAGCAGGAGTAGAAAATAGATGTATTGATGTAGAACCTTTAGTTATAAGAGCTAATAAAGGCGATTGTATAGAAGTTAGAACCACCAATTTTTTACCAGAAACACTACCAAAAACAGCTTTTCAATTAGAAACTTTAACTGATAATGTAGGATTTCACATTCACTTAGTGAAATTTGATGTTATAGCTTCAGATGGTGGTGCAAATGGATATAATAATATAGCTTCTGTTTTTTATGGAGAAACCTTAGTAGAAAGATATTATGCTAATGAAGAATTAAATGCGTGTTTTTTCCATGATCATTTCAATCCAAATTCACATCAACAACATGGAGTGTTTGGAGCAGTTATAATAGAACCAAAAGGATCAAAATATTATGATCCAAAGACAGGCAAACGAATAAAATATGGAACAAAAGCTGTGATAGAAACACCTTCAGGAAGAAAATTCAGAGAGTTTGGACTATTTGTCCATGATTTTGCATTATTATTTGATAAAAAATGGAATCCATTAAACAAACCTCCATTTCCAGGATCACATGATGACCCAGGTGTTATGGGCATAAATTATAAGTGTGAGCCATTAAGAGAAAGATTAACAAAGGAAAAATTAAATGGTGAGGATTCAGCTTATGTATTCAGCTCTAGAATTCATGATGATCCAGTGACACCAATACTAGAAACCTATCCTGGAGATGAAATTGTAATAAGATTATTAGATGGAGCTCAAGAAGAACAACATGCATTTAATATAAATGGAATGAAGTGGAGAAAAGAAATAACAGACATAAGATCTCCATTAGTTCAAGCGCAAACAATAGGAATATCAGAAGCATTCAATATAAGAATAAAAGATGATTATGAAGGAGGAGATTATCTTTACTACTTTGGAGGTCAAGATGATTTATGGCTAGGTTTATGGGGAATAATAAGAGCCTATAAAAATAAAACTAAAAATTTATTGCCTATAAACTCATCTGAAGAATGTTCAAATAAAATGGATGCTTCTAAAGAAAAAAAGGTTAGAGAGTTTCATATAGCGGCAATACAAAAGGATATCTTATATAATCGTTTTGAAGACCATGATCCTGATGGGTTATTATTTGTGCCATATGAGTACAAGGATGATATACTAAGTGGAAAGATGGAACCAAAACCATTGATATTAAGAGCTAATAAGGGTGAATATATAAAAGTAAAGTTAACTAATTGTTTCACTAGACCAATACCATATCAAGTGTTTCCTGGAGTACCAGTTGATAAAGTAGTTACACCATCTATGAGAGTAGGAATTAGTCCGCAATTTTTAGGATTTAATCCAATAGCTGATAGTGGGGTAAATGTAGGGTATAATAATTTAGAACAAACTGTAAAGCCAGGAGATAGTAAAACCTATTTATGGTATGCAGATGAGGAATACGGAACTTGTTTATTGTCATCTTTTACAGATATAAGGAATCACAGATATCATGGTTTATTTGGAGCAATAATAATAGAACCAGAAGAAGCACAAATAGAGAATGATGATATTTATGCAGATCAAGCAACTATATCTGAAGATGGACGTAACGCATTTAGAGAATTTGTAATTTTTATGCACAATGGTATAAGACTTTTAGACGTAGATGGTAATTTAATAGAGACTAATCGAGAAATTGGTGAAGATGGGCAGCCAGAACCAGTGGATTTTGAAGATAGAGGAGAAAAAGGATTTAACTATAGATCAGAAAGATTTTTTAATAGATTAGGAGATAACCCAGATGCATCAGATATAGCAAATGTATTTAGTTCTGTAGTTCATGAAGATCCAGCTACACCAATATTTGAAGCATCACCAGGAGAAAGAGTTATTATAAGACTACTAATGCCAGCAGACAAACCAAGAAATACTTGTTTCGTGCTTCATGGTCATAAATGGAAAGCTCAGCCAGATGATCCATTTACAAATATTATATCAGCTCAAGGAGCCATGAGTGTAGGAAACGTATTTAATATTGAGTTAATAAATGGAGCATCTATGATACCAGGTGATTATTTATATAGATCAGGTGTTATAAAATGGGATATAGAGTCTGGTATGTGGGGAATTTTTAGAATTAAAGATCAGAATACACCAGAATTATAAAATCCTAAGAATGAATATACAAAGTTTTTATTAAACTCTATTTTTGCAATGTGAAATTCCAGTTATAAGAAAAAAATAAATTTGGGTATTACACCAATAAAAAAATTTATGCTATACTTTAAATAAGCAATGCGTTGTACCTATGGTCATACCACTTGTCATAGGCACAATGCATTTTTATTTTGACGTCAAAAAGCATATAGACTGGTCTACCAATAAGGAGTAAAAGAAGTATAAATGAAACTGAAGAATACATAGAAACAGTATGGGGAATGGGATACAGATTAAGTAAAAAATAATTTTACTTAATCTGTATTATCTTGAGATATCTAGATTGGAAATTAATCTCACAAAGATTAATTTGACAAATAGTATAGCAAATAATGTTGTTGATTATGTACAGCAATTTGAAAAAAAACATATGGAAGTGGAATTTAATACAGAAGACCCCATATATGTGCTTGGTAATGAAGAAAAGATAAATCGTATTATCCAAAATCTTATGAAAAATGCCTTGAATTATTCCGATGGAGATGTTGTTATTGATATTTTCATTAAAGATGAAAGTATAATTTTATCTTTTAAAAATCCTATTTCAGATAGTAATGAAATTAATATTGACAATTTATTTGATAAATTTTATGTTGCTGAGAAATCACGAGGTAAATCAACAGGACTTGGATTATCAATTGTAAAATTACTAACAGAACAAATGAATGGAAAAATTAATGCTTTTTTGAATGAAAATAATATAGATATTCAAATACAGCTAAATCCATATATAAATAAATAAAGAATTCTCATTTATTTTCACCAAAAAACAAATAAGAATTCTTTTAATTGATAATTAATACAAGTGCTAAAGTTAATTGCTAATGAAATTCTTAGATGCATATTTTAATGCAAATAATTATATTTTTTATCAAAATATGCTTGAATATATGGAGTTATTAGAATATTATATATATAAATTCTATGAAAACATAATAAATCTGGAAGTAATGATAAATTCTCTTTATTTGGGCACTTTGAGGATTTTGAACTAGTAGTGCAACCCGCCAACAATTAATCAAGATTGTTGGCATTTTTGATGATAGAAAATATATGAAAATTTATGAATAAGGAAATATATACTAGATTTTAATTATACATAAGTATTTATTTA